>Ga0070675_100000459_pt1 | contig 27819 bp, 23 predicted proteins | sample KBSM43metaG_FD_65343 | JGI IMG/M metagenome (GOLD analysis project Ga0070675, IMG submission 65343) | Miscanthus rhizosphere microbial communities from Kellogg Biological Station, Michigan, USA - KBS M4-3 metaG | ecosystem: Host-associated > Plants > Roots > Rhizosphere > Soil ... | reverse complement strand
GCGACATCTGGGGCATCGGTCGCAAGACCGCCCCGAAGCTGCACGAAGCCGGCATCCGGACCGTGCTCGATCTCAAGCGCGCAGACGCTGCCACCTTGGGACGGCAGTTCAGCGTGGTCATGCAAAAGACCGTACGCGAGTTGCAGGGAACGCCGTGCCTGGAGGTCGACGACGATCCGCCGGCGCGACAGCAGATCATGTGTTCCCGATCTTTCGGCGATGCGGTGACGGAGCTGTCGGATCTCATCGAGGTGGTCAGCGGCTTCGCCACCCGCGTGGCCCGGCGCCTGCGCGAGCAGCAAGGTGCCTGCAACGCCGTGCACGTGTTCATCGCGACCAGCCCGCACCGAAAGCAGGACCGCCAGCACTCACCGACCGCAACGCTGCCGTTGCCGCGTTCCACGGCGGACACGCGGGCCCTGGTGAATGCTGCGGTCATGGCACTGCGCGCCATCTACAAGCCGGGCTATCGCTACGTGAAGGCGGGGGTGATGCTGGTCGAGCTGCAGAGCAGCAAGCACGAGCCGACGAGCCTGCATCTCTTCGACGACGTCGAAGAAGCGCAGCCTGACGGACGGCGCAACCTGATGGCAACGCTCGATGCGCTGAACGAGCGGTTCGGCCGCGATGCGGTGGGCATTGCCAGCGCGTCGAAGAGAAGCGCGCACAGTCAACATGCGTCCCGACAAGAACGCCGCTCGCCGCGGTACACCACGCGGCTGGATGAAATCGTGGTGGCGAAAACCTGATCGGCAGAAACCAGTCGTGCTCAGACCGGCCGATCGCCTGTGCTCACCTTCGAGGACGCCTGAGCGGGGACGTCGTTACTTAATCTCTTTTTGGCGAGGACTCATCCGCGCCTTTGAAACTGACGATGCACGCCCGTATCCACGGCGGTGCCAATGCGGCAGTTCGGCGCTCCGCTGACCCTGAGCGTCTATGTCTCGCAATAAGGCCGTGATGAAGTCGATGAACAGCCTGACACGAGGCGTACGGCGCTGATTCGGGCGGAAGAGCACGTTCACGGGAGGGCCGCCGCGCACCTCCCAATCCAGGAACACGGGCACCAGGCGCCCGGTCTGCAGATGGGCCCGGGTCGTCAAGTGGTTGAGCCGAGCAATGCCTTCGCCCGCCAAGACACCCTCAAGCACGACTTCTCGTCCCGTGCTGCACAACCAGCCATTGACGTTGACCGACACTTTCTCAGCACCGCGCGCAAACTCCCACAGGTCAATCAGGATGCCGGCGGGGTTGCGCATCAGAAGGCAAGTGTGGTTAACGAGCTCTTGCGGGTGCTTGGGAATGCCGTGCAAAGACCAGTACTCGGGCGCTCCGACGACAAGCGCTCGGGTGTGACCGAGCTGGCGATGGACGAGGTCGTTTCCCTCCGGCCAACCGTGGAGCACAAAGACGTCCGCGGTCTGGGCATCGGCGTCCGTCAATCGTTGGATCACCCGAATGTCGATCCGGATCTCCGGGTAGAGCCCATGGAAGTCCGGGAGTGCGGGCAGCAGCACATGAATCGCCAGCTGCGAATGAGCGGCAATGACCAGCGTTCCAGTCGGTCGCTGTGCAGACCGGCGAAGTGTTTCGTCGACCGTCCCCAACTCGGCAAGCAGTGGACGACATGCCTCGAGATATGTTTCCCCGCTTGCTGTCAGCGTCAGACCGCGGGAGTTGCGTTGGAACAGCGCAATGCCGAGGCTTTGCTCGAGTGAGTTGACCAGCTTGTGAACGGATGGAACGCTCAGCTCCAGACGGCGAGCAGCACCCGAGAAGCTGCCCTCTTCGGCGCAAGCGATGAAGTGGCCCAACGCGCGCAGTTTGTCCATGGCGTCCGATTCGTGACGGACATTATTCATTAGCTTTTGGTTTAAGCCGGCTGTTCCACGCGACGTATTCCGCACCGCCGGAACGCCACCTAGAGTGGTCACTCGACCAGCGCAGTAGGAAGCCGCTTATGAAGAAGCCTTTGTTGTCATTCGGTATCTGCCTTCTTCTGGCCCTCGCTGCGGCCTCCAACGCCTGCGCGCAGATCTGCAGGCCAGTCAGCGAACGGACAGTGGAGGTGGGTTGCTGGATCACCGCACACGCGAAGTTGGCGGAGTTGCCGCGGGCGCCAGTGTTCTGGCACCTGGACACCTATTCGACGATTGGAGAGGCCGAGGGCGCAAAGGGCCCGCGCGGAACAGTGTTGGAGTCACTGGGACAAGTCTGGCTTTTGACGATCGAGGTGGCAGGGTGGCACCCTCAGGGCGGCAAGCGTGTGGCCGAGATCGGGCCTCTCCCTGTAAATACGGATGCCAAGTTCTCAGCGCAGTACATGGAGGCCATATTTACCCCCGGGATGACCGCTCCGGCGCACCGACACTCGGGTCCTGAAGCTTGGTACACGTTGACCGGAGAAACCTGCTTGGAGACACCCGCAGGCAAGATGATCGGGCGAGCTGGGGGTTCACACGTCATCGTGCCTGGGGGCCCTCCCATGCACCTCACCGCGACCGGGACGGAGACCCGCCGGGCGCTGGTGTTGATCCTTCATGATTCGAGTCAGCCACCGACGATTCCCGTTCACGACTGGAAACCGAGCGGGCTGTGCCTGAGTTGATCTCAGATTGCAGCCACCACACGATTTGGCGGGGCTCAGCGGGCCACGGTCGCTGCCGTGCGCGCATCGCCGCTCCGGCTGGCGAAATACAGGTAGTAAGCCGACAAGCGCGACGGTTGTCTAGGCCGAGCGCCGCACGATCAACGTGTGAGGCAACGTGATCGACGCCGGCATCTCGCCGTCGATCCGGCGCAAGAGCAGTCGCATCGCCTGTTCGCCGAGCTCGCGCCGAGGCTGCGCGATCGTGGTCAGCGACGGCTCGAAGATGCTGGCCAGCGGCACGTCGTCGAAGCCGATCACCGCGAAGTCGTCAGGCACACGCAAACCCGCGGCCAACGTGGCCTTGATCGCGCCGATCGCCAACGTGTCCGAAACCGCAAACACAGCCGTCGGGACCGGATCCAGCGCGAGCAGGCGGCGCGCGGCCAGCTCGCCCAGCGGGTGCTCGATGCCACCGACGATCTGGATGTAGTCGGGTCGCTCGTCCAGACCGGCGTCCCGAAGGGCATCGCGATAGCCTTCGCGCCTCCTCTGCGCATAGAGGTAGCGCTCGTCGCTGTTGATCAGTGCAATCCGCCGATGGCCCTTGGCGAGCAAGTACAGGACCGCGTCCTTCGCCGCCAGGCGATGGTCGATGCTGACATGAGGAATCGGCGCATCCGGCACGAACTCGGAACAGGCCACCCAGGGCAAGGCGCTGACTTCCGTGCTGACCATGCGCTGTGTCGCGTACGGGTCCATGCAGATCACGCCGTCGTACATGTGATGGGTCAGCATCTGAGCGAAAGCTCGCTCGCGTGCTTCGCTGACCCCGGAGTCGCAGAGCAGCAACTCGTAGTCGTGCTCGCGCGCGGCCGCGCCAAGCCCGCGCACGATTTCAGCGTAGTAGGGGTTCGCCAAGTCGGGCACCAACGCGAGCACCATGCGCGTCTTCGCCGTGCGCAGCGATCGAGCGGCAGTCGTGACGCGATAGTTCAGCGTCTGCATCGCCGCCTCGACCCGCGCGCGCGTTTCGCCGCGCACCGAGGGGTGGCCATTGATCACGCGCGAGACTGTCGCGGTGGACACCTGCGCCAAACGAGCGACATCCGCAACAGCGGCCATGCAAAGACCATGAAATGCTTTGCAAGGAGCGTAGCACGCAGGTTGCGATGCGGGGAGCCCAGTGAACCACGTTCCCCTGGGTTTTCCAGGGCATCTGCCCTCATGCAATGCATTACATTGTTTTTGTCATGAGCGTCGCAGTCCGGTTTGATGGCGTGGTCAAGGAGTTCGCCGGCGTGCGCGTGCTGCACGACGTCAGCTTCGAGCTCGCCGCCGGCCGTACCTACGGACTCCTTGGAGAAAACGGCGCCGGCAAATCGACATTGATGAAGATCCTCGCCGGCTACGAGCCCCTGACCGCAGGTGCCCTTCACATCGACGGTTCGCCGCGCCAGTTCACGGGTTCGCGGGAGGCCGAGGCCGCCGGCATCGTGCTGATCCACCAGGAGTTCAACCTCGCCGAGGATCTGACGATCGCGCAGAACATCTGGCTCGGCCACGAGAAGAAGAACCGGATGCGGCTGCTGGATGACGCCGCGATGCGCGCCGGGGCCGCGCAAGCCCTCGAGCAGGTCGGCCTGCGCCGAGATCCCGACACGCCGGTTCGCCGGCTCATCGTCGCCGAGAAGCAGCTGGTCGAAATCGCCAAGGCGCTCGCGCGCCGCGCGAGGCTGTTGATCATGGACGAGCCGACCGCGACGCTGACATCCGGCGAGACCGAGACGCTGTTCGCGCTGATGGCCAAGCTCAAGGCCGAAGGCGTGACGATCGTCTACATCTCGCACAAGCTCGTCGAGGTCGAGCGCACCACCGACGAGGTCGTCGTGATGCGGGACGGCCGCTTCGTCGCGCGGGAGCCGACGTCGTCGTTGACGCGGCATCAGATGGCCAACCTGATGGTCGGCCGCGAGCTGTCCGACCTGTTCCCGCCCAAGGACCCGGCCCCCCCGCAGAGTGTGGCGCCGCTGCTCGTGGTCGGCGGGCTCGACGTGCCCGGCTGGGTCGAGGGCGTCGACTTCGAGGTGCGGCCGGGCGAGATCCTCGGCTTCGCGGGGCTCGTCGGCGCCGGCCGCACCGAGCTGTTCGAAGGCCTGCTCGGGCTGCGTCCGCACCGCGTGCGCCGACTCGAGCTGAACGGACGCCCAACCCGGATTCGCACGCCGCGCGATGCCGCCGACCAAGGCTTGACTTATCTCAGCGAAGACCGCAAGGGCAAAGGGCTGCACGTCGACTTCGGCTTGCGTCAGAACCTGACTTTGATGGCCCTGCAGCGCTATGCCCGCCCATGGCTGAGGCCAAAGGCCGAGCGCCGCGCGCTCGCCGACGCGGTGCAGCGCTTCGGCATTCGCGCCGGCTCGACCCGGGTGCGCGCCGCTTCGCTTTCGGGCGGCAACCAGCAGAAGCTCGCGCTCGCTAAGGTGCTGCACCCCGAGCCGAAGGTGGTGGTGCTCGACGAGCCGACGCGCGGCGTCGACGTCGGCGCCAAGCGCGACATTTACTTCCTGATTCAGCAGCTCGCGCGCGAAGGCCGCGCGGTCATCGTCGTGTCGTCCGAGTTGATGGAGCTGATCGGGTTGTGCCACCGCGTGATCGTGATGCGCGCGCGCCGTGCGCAGGCCGTGCTCGAAGGCACGCATCTGACCGAACAGGAGCTGATCGCCCATGCCACTGGCACCCGCCACTGAAGCGCGCCTCGGGTGGACGCATCTGCCCGGGCTCGGGCCGATCGTCGGCCTCGCGTTGCTCTGCCTCGCGGGCACGCTGCTGACCCCGGATTTCGCGACCGTCGACAACGCGTTGAACGTGCTGAACCGCACCGCCTTCATCGGCATCATCGCGATCGGCATGTGCTTCGTCATCATCTCGGGCGGCATCGACCTCTCGGTCGGATCGATGGCGGCGCTGATCGCCGGCGCGGTGATCCTGCTGATGAATGCGCTGGGCGAGAAGGGCTGGAACAGCACATCGGTGGTCGCCCTCGGCATGGCGGCCGCGGTCCTGCTCGGCGCACTGTTCGGCATGGCGCACGGCCTTCTGATCACGCGCGGGCGCATCGAGCCGTTCATCGTCACGCTCGGCACGCTCGGCATCTACCGCGCCTACCTCACCTACTTCTCGAACGGCGGCGCGATCACCCTCGAGAACACGCTGGCCGACGCCTACGGGCCGGTGTTCTACGGCTTCTTTCTGGGCGTGCCGGTGCCGGTGTGGGTGTTCATCGCGGTCGCGCTGGCCGGCGCGCTGATCCTGAACCGCACCGCCTACGGCCGCTACGTGCAGGCGATCGGCTCGAACGAGCAGGTCGCACGCTATGCCGCGGTCGACGTCGACCGCATCAAGGTGCGGACCTACATGCTCCTCGGCGCCTGCGTCGGCATCGCAACCCTGCTGTACGTGCCGCGCCTCGGCTCGGCCTCGCCGACCACCGGTTTGCTGTGGGAGCTCGAGGCAATCGCGGCCGTGATCGTCGGCGGCACTGCGCTGAAGGGCGGCGCCGGCAGCATCACCGGCACCGTCGTCGGCGCGGTGCTGCTCTCGGTGATCAGCAACCTCCTCAACCTGACCAGCATCATCAGCGTCTATCTGAACGCTGCCGTGCAGGGCTTCGTGATCATCGCCGTCGCGTTCCTGCAGCGCCCGCGCCGATGACGCCTCTACTTTTTCTTCTTCTCAACCGCAGCCCGACTGCAACCACCGGAGACATGCCATGACATTTGCGACCCGTCGACTCCTGATCGCCTCCGCCGTGCTGGCGCTCGCCGCGCCTGCCACCGCGCTGGCGCAGAACAACGTCAACCTCGGCGTGGCGATCCCCGCGGCGACCCACAGCTTCACGGCCGGCATTGTCTGGTGGGCCAACGAGGCGAAGAAGGAACTCGAGAAAGCGCACAAGGATCTGAAGGTCACGATCCGGACGGCGGCCAACGCCGCCGAGCAGGCCAACCAGCTGCAGGACCTGACCAGCGCGACCAAGATCAACGCGCTGGTCGTGTTCCCGTTCGAGTCGGCGGCGCTGACCAAGCCGGTCGCTCAGGTCAAGAGCAAGGGCGTCTACATCACCGTGGTCGACCGCGGCCTGACCGACGAGAGCATCCAGGACGCCTACGTCGCCGGCGACAACACCGCGTTCGGCAAGGTGCCGGCCGAGTACCTCGCGAAAGCGCTGAAGGGCAAGGGCAACATCGTTGCGCTGCGCGGCATCCCGACCACGATCGACAACGAGCGCATGGACGCGTTCACCGGCGTGCTGAAGAACCACCCCGACATCAAGCTGCTCGACGCGAAGCACGGCAACTGGAACCGCGACGACGCCTACAAGGTGATGCAGGACTTCCTGACGCGCTTCAAGCAGATCGACGCGGTGTGGGCGGCCGACGACGACATGGCGGTCGGCGTCATGAAGGCGATCGACCAGGCCAAGCGCACCGACATCAAGATCGTGTTCGGCGGCGCGGGCGCGAAGGACGCGATCAAGACCCTGATGGACGGCAAGGATCCGCGCATCCAGGCCAACGTCTCGTACTCGCCGAAGTTCATCTACGACGCGATCAAGCTGACCGCCGAGGCGCGCCTGAAAGGCGAGAAGCTGCCGCCGAAGACGATCGTCCCGTCGGTGCTGATCACCAAGGAGAACGCGAAGGGCTTCTACTTCCCGGATTCGCCGTTCTGAGAAAGCGGCACACGCAGCACGGAGCGCGTCTGATGAACAGCAGCATCCAAGGTCCGGCGATCTTCCTCGCGCAGTTCGCGGGGAACGATCCGCCGTTCAATTCGCTCGAGGCAATCGGCCGCTGGGCTGCCGGCCATGGCTATGTGGGCGTGCAGATCCCGACCACCGTGCCGCAGCTGTTCGATCTCGCACGCGCGGCCGAGAGCGACACTTACTGCGACGAGGTTCGGGGGACGCTGGCGCAGTTCGGACTCCAGGCGACCGAGCTGTCGACCCACCTGCAAGGGCAGCTGGTGGCGGTGCATCCAGCCTACGACGCGCCGATGGACGCGTTCGCGCCGCCGGCACTGCGCGGCAAGCCGGTGGCGCGCACCGACTGGGCGGTGCAACAGCTCAAGCTCGCGGCGAAGGCGTCGCAGCGACTCGGCCTCAACGCGCACGCGACGTTCTCCGGGGCGCTCGCCTGGCCCTACATGTACCCGTGGCCGCAGCGTCCGCCGGGCTTGATCGAGACGGCATTCGACGAACTCGGGCGGCGCTGGAAGCCGATCCTCGACGCGTTCGACGAAGTCGGCGTCGACGTCTGCTACGAGGTCCATCCGGGCGAGGACCTCTGCGACGGCACGAGCTACGAGCGCTTCCTCGAGGTCGTGAAACAGCACCCACGGGCCTGCCTGCTCTACGACCCGAGCCACTTCGTGCTGCAGCAGCTCGACTACCTCGCGTACATCGATCTGTACCACTCGCGCATCAAGGCATTCCACGTCAAGGACGCCGAGTTCCGTCCGACCGGTCGCCAAGGCGTGTACGGCGGCTTTGCGCCATGGGTCGAACGTGCCGGGCGGTTTCGCTCGCTCGGCGATGGCCAGGTCGATTTCCGCGCGATCTTCAGCAAGCTCACGCAGTACGGGTACCGCGGCTGGGCGGTGCTCGAGTGGGAGTGCTGCCTGAAGCATCCCGAGCAGGGCGCGGCTGAAGGTGCGCCGTTCATCCGCGACCATCTGATCCGCGTGGCCGACCGCGCGTTCGACGACTTCGCAGCCAGCACGACCGACGCCGCAACCAACCGCCGCATGATGGGCATCGGGTCGTGACCGAATCGCGTGGCGAACCGGCGGTGCCGAGGCGCCTGCGCCTCGGCATGGTGGGCGGCGGCCAAGGCGCCTTCATCGGCGCGGTGCACCGCTTCGCCGCCCGGCTCGACGATGACTACGAGCTCGTCGCCGCGGCGCCGTCGTCGGACGCCGAACGGGCGCGCGCCAGTGGCGTCGAGATGCGGCTGGCGTGGGACCGCGTCTACACCGACTTTCGTGAGATGGCGCGCGCCGAAGGCGCGCGCGAAGACGGCATCGACGTGGTGGCGATCGTGGTGCCGAACCATCTCCACTACGCCGTCGCGCGCGCGTTCCTCGAAGCCGGCACGCACGTGATCTGCGACAAGCCGCTGACCACCACGCGCGCCGACGGCGAGCAGCTGCTGGCGCTTGCCACCCAGCAGCGCTGCCTGTTCGCCTTGACGCATAACTACACCGGCTATCCGCTGGTGCGTGCGGCGCGCGAGCTGGTGGCGTCGGGCGCCCTCGGCGACCTGCGCGTGGTCCAGGTCGAGTACGCGCAGGACTGGCTCGCCCAACCGCTCGAGGGCAGTGGCAACAAGCAAGCGGCATGGCGCACCGACCCCGCGCTGGCCGGTCCGGCGGGCTGCCTCGGCGACATCGGCTCGCATGCCGCGCATCTCGCCGAATACGTCAGCGGGCAGACGCCGAGCGAGATCAGCGCCGAGCTCGCGACCTTCGTGCCAGGCCGGCGCGTCGATGACCATGTGCAGATTCAGTTGCGCTACTCGACCGGTGCGCGCGGCCTGCTGTGGGCCAGCCAGGTCGCCAGCGGCGAAGAGAACGGCCTGCGTCTTCGCCTGTATGGCAGCAAAGCCGGCTTGCGCTGGCAACAAGAACAACCCAATGAGCTGTGGCTCACACCCCTCGGCCAACCGACGCAGCGCCTGACGCGCGGCATGGGCTCATTGCCCGTGGCCGCGCGCGATGCGACCCGACTGCCAGCCGGTCATCCAGAAGGCTTCATCGAAGCATTTGCCCAGCTGTATCGCGACTTTGCGGAAGACGTTCGACAACACCAGCGGGGCGAGCTGGTCGTGGCGCCGCGCGTGCCCGGTCTCGAGGCGGGGTTGCGCAGCCTGGGCTTTATCGAAGCATCGCTAGCCAGCAATCGTCAAAACGGAGCCTGGACTTCACTGCCAGGCTTTGTGTAGTTGCGGCAGCCGGATCAGCTTTGGACGCGACCAAGGACGTGGCCAAGAAGGCGAGCGACTCGATTGGCAAGACCGGATAGCTTGCCTCCCCGCGAGAGCGGCCGCGCTCTCGTTGCTGGCGCAGGCGCGCCAGCGCACCGTTTGGCGTGTGCCGTACCCCCGCATCGCGGACCGCGACGATCGAAGATTCGGCTCCTAGAGCAAGCCAGCATGAACAGCAAAGCTGCAATCCGGGGAACTGACAGATGCCTAGGACAAGAAGGTCACGGCGGCATCCGACACCTTCGCGAAGGGCGACACGATCTACGCGTCGGTCACTACGACCGGATCGGGTTCTGCCACCTTGGCGGCCAAGCGGACCTACACAAAGGACGGAAAGACCGTCCCTGTCAAGGAAGACACAGCGACGATCAGCGCAACGGGTGCGGCGGCCACTGAGTTCCACATCAGCAAGCCGGACGGGTGGCCTGTCGGCACCTATCAGTTGGACGTCGCTTTGGACGGCAAGCCAGCGGTTACCAAGTCGTTCAGGGTCCAATAGGAGGCGCGCCCTGGCCCGGGCCGGAGTCTCCAGGGTCGCTAATGAGCGCTTCGCATTCGGCGATCGTCTGGACCGCAGGCGTCGGCCGTAGACCGCATTGAAGGGCAAGCCGAGCGCGCCGCGTGCGACCATGCGCTCGTAGCCAGCGAGGCGCGCGTGTTGGATGAACTTGGCGATGCTCAGGCTTGCCTGCCGAGCTGGCGGGCGATCCGCTCGGCAAGGGCGACCCGCTGCCATGCCCGGGACGGCTCGCCGAACGCTCGGGCCGGTAGCTGAAGCGGAAGCCGAGTCATTCGGACTTCTGGCGCGCCAAGTGAACGATGCTCGCGCTTCCAATCCCCACCTCATGTATCTGCAGCAGCAGTCGCCGACGACAAAGATCCTTGCTGAGGCATGTGGAAAGGCTGGATCGGGCGGATGCCAACATGACTGCTCCATGAGTGCAGCCGAGTTTCGGCCCTGAGGGTACTCCGCGCTGACATAGCAGCGATTGCGTACAACAAGGATCAATGGATCTCCTCGTTCGAGGACGCGGTGGTGAAGTTGCGACCTCACATCACGATGTGCATCCTCACGACGATTGGGTTGATGGCGTGGAATCAGAAGGGGACGAAAGGCGTTGATCCGGCCCTGGCTGCTCTCGAGTGGTCGAAGTCGTGGACAAGTCTCAAGTGAGGTGAGTCGGCCGCTCAGTTCGGCGGTGGCTATGCACAAGCACCCAGTCCCACTACGGGCTAGTCGTCTGTACCGGCCCCTGCGGAAGATCGAACGTCAAAATCACACTCGAAGTTCCGCTGTCTGCCTTGGCGCGGTGCGCGTGAGTGATCGTCTTTCGATCATGGATCTGCGCCGAGTCGCGGCCGATGCTTCCGGCCATTTAGAACGTTCCTCGACCCTTGAATTGGTTTCAGACGGTCCTTGCCGTTGTCACTTCGGCGTTGGTGACTTGGGTCATCCGTTGGTGGTGGTACCGGCGCAAACTACGGTTGCTAAGACAAAGGCTCGAAGCTCTACCACCGAGCGAGGTCAGTGCGCCTAAAGATGCAACTGACGCGGAGAAGAACCATACGCTCAAGTCGGTTGATGAGTTGGAGAGGACGCTGAACGAGGCAAACGCCAAGTGGGAGAGGGCGCGCCCATTTCTGGACACCTCACCGCTGCCTCACCGCGAAGATGAGCAGCGCTAAGTTGCTGGCGCGTAGCCGGTATAGCAAATTCAAGGTTTGCCGTCCTACAGCCGATTGTCCCGGCGCCTGACTACGCTGCCCTTGGTGCGGGCCTATCTTCCGCAGCATGAACAGAATGCAGTGGCTTCAGGTATGGGGGTGGAACCCAGTGGCTGCCGATCGCAGACGGCAGATGTCGCCGCCGCGGTCATCGGATGGAAGCACCGCCTTCCAGAAGTTCATGCGACGCGCAACGGACCGGCAGCATCTCGAGGTTCGGCCCTTGGAGACGGCCGATGTCTGACAGAAGGCCTGCGTATGTTGGTCGAATGCTGGCTGTGGCGCTATAGGGACCCGTTGACGGGGGAAGTTCGCACGACACAGCGCCCCATGTCTGCAGAAGAGGTTGCTGCGTTCTTGGAGGCGAAGCGCATTCGCGGCACGAGGACACACCGATTCGAGGACGAGGAGTCACCAGAGACGATTCCTGCAGTGTTCCGAACAGCTCCTGAGTAGCGTGTGTTGGGGTGACACGTGCTCAGACCTGTCGCTGGCCAGCGCCTCAGATGCCTGGCCTGCTGCCGTCGCTCAGTTGATGTACTCGGGCGCCGGCACCTGCGCCGGATCCGTTCGACCTACGGTCGGCGCGCAGACGAAGTTCGCCTCGTTGTTCGTGTCGCCGGTGCCCTTGTAGCGCGCGACGTTGGGGTAGACGCAAAGCGGTCGGGTCATCTGCACTGACTGGGTGTCGTCGTCGTTGCTGTACTTCGTCGCGACAACGCGCTGCGGCGCGACGCCCTTTTCGACCCACTGCTGCAGCGCCCGAAAGACGTCGTGGCCCGCGTCCGGCTTGAGCGGTCCCGGGATGATCGTCGAAGTGCCATACGGCTGGCCGAACGCGTTCGGGCCCGGACCGCCTGAGCAGTGGTACATGCCGGGCACCATGAACAGCCGGTAGTAGCTCTGCACCGCCTTGGTCGCGCTGTTGGTGCTGCCGCCTTGCGCGGCGACGAGGCGCTCGTAGTAGTTGATGCCGTCCTGCGGCGAGGCGAGCGGATCCGACCAGCCGTGGTACGCGAGGATCTTGCCGCCGCGGCCTTTGAACGCTGACAGATCGGTGCTGTTCGCGTTCAGGATCGGCGCGAGCACCGAGTCCAGTGTCTGCATGTCGGTGTCGAAATTGAAGTTCAAGTAGGTGAACGTCGGACCGAACACCCACTTGAACAGCGAGCCGAACGGCGTCTCGACCTGGGTGTCGAGATTCGCCCAACCGCCTGTCGAGGGCGGCTCGCTGCCGTAGGGCAAGCCCGGAAAGATCTGCTTGCCCGTCACCGGGTTGCGCGGGCCCTGGTACTTGGCGCGCGCGGTGGCGACCTGGTCGGCCGTCAGGCAGATGCCGTCGGGGGCGCCGGTGCATTGCATCGAAGCCGGATCCCAGTCACAGGCGCGCGGGTCGGTCAGGAACGGATCGCCGGCGACGCCGCCGCTCTTGACAGCGCATTGCTGGGCGCTCGCCGCCGCCATCGCGCCGGTCTGGCCGGTGCTGAAGAACAGCGCCAGCGGTGCCTTGTGCGCCCACTGGTAGCCCCACAGCGCGGCGGTGTGATCGTGGGTGCGGTTGTTCGCCGCGTCGCCGATGAGGATGCCGTCGTAGTCGGCCGGATAGCGCTGTGCCGACATGTGGCCCTGCTGGCCACCGGTCGAGCAGCCGGTGAAGTAGGAATAGGTCGGCGCGGCTGAGTAGTAAGTCTTGATCAGCTGCTTCGAGGCCACCGTCATCAGGTGCGTCGCGCGGGAACCCCAGTCGATCCACTTCTGCGGATGGCCGATCAGCGCATCCGCATTGGTGGTGTACGACGGCGCGGTGCCCATGTCGGTCGTTGCGACCGCGAAGCCCTGCTGCAGGCCGGTGACCATCGTGCCAAGGCCCTGCTGGATCGTCCCGGCGTAGCCGCCGTTGCCGATGCCCTGGAACTTGCCGTTCCAGGTGCTGACCGGCAACCACAGCTCGACGTTGATGAACGAGTCAGTGGTGGGCGTCATCACGACGCTGACCTTGCAGAACGAGGGAAGGTTGGTGTAGGTGACGCCGTTTGCGGCGGTGAAGTTTGGGCCAGGGACGGTCACCGAGCCGGTGACGGTGCCGCCGCTCAAGCCGACGTTCAGGACGGTGAGGTTCTCGCAGGTGCCCGCGTGCGCGGCGCCCGCCGCGAGCAGGCCGAGCGCTGCGGCGGTGACCGCGACGGGGCGGCGAAGGGTTGGCAGTCTCATGGTTGGCTCGGTGATGTGCTTCAAGCCAGTATCTGGGGCGCGTGGTCTGAGAGCTATGGAGATGCCTCACAAAAATGCGCCCCCAATCATGTCTTTGCGGAACACCGATAGACTCAACCAGACCTGCGCGTAGGAGCAGGCTGACACCCGCACGCGCTCTCAGGCGGTTCGCTTGACCGAGTGGACGTCGAACTCGTCAGTCCCAATGCTTTCGCGGTGAGGGGACGGTGTCAGAAGCTGCGTCGGGCGTGGAGTCGTCCTCTGCAAGCGACGACTCGGCGCTGTCATCGGGCGTGTTGGGAGACGACGCAGGAACGGCAGCGGTACTCATCTAAGCCCTTGTATGGGTGGCGAAAGACAGACCGGAGCGGCAAGGTACATGCCCACTGCCTGTGGTGACGAGGCCAAGCTGCGCCGGCGCCGCGCGAGATCACGAAAAGTCCATGACGGGCAGGCCGCTCATCAGAGGCATGCAGGTTGCCGGCTTCGGTTGGCAGAGACTGCACGTCATGCCGAACAACGTCACTGCAATGGTCGTCTCGCCACATCTCTCGGGGATGACGAAGTGTTGACGCATTCGGCTGGAGCGCTCCGCCTTTTGGCCATGCTGGCCGTGTCGCCTGACGTGGAATCAATGGATGTGGAGCGGGAGTTGAGAGAGACGGCGAGCTACATCAACAGAAGCACACCGTGGCCGATCGCCACGGTGCCGTTCTGGATGAAGCCCAGGCTTACGAGCGGACGCTCAAGTACAGGTTTTCTTTCAAGAACCTGGAAAAAGGTCAACTGTCGTCCCAGTTCGTGATGAAGCAGACCGAATTCTTGACCGACTTCGTCTGCGACAAGCCGGAGATGAAAGTGTTCGTCGACAACGGCGTGACTTTGAAGTACGCGTACCATGACAAGCACGGACAGTTGATCGCCGTCATCTCGGTCGATCCGCGAACTTGTACCAATGAGTGAGCCTGTGAGCCTTTAAGTGGGCGATAGGCAATGGTGCTCGAAGCTTGGACGCTACTTCGCACCCGGTCAATGGCCGACGTCGTTCGCCTGCTCCCATCCCACCCACCACGCCGCGGCCAGTATGGCAAGAAGCACTGCGCGATCGCCCGGAACACGAGCCGCGAACATCGTCAAGGTGTACGGGTTGTGATCCTTCTTGATACCGCGAAAGAACGCCTCGGCTCCTCTTTCCGCAGCGGCCACGAGTTCTGTCTGTTGAATGGTGATCATGCGATAGCTGCCGGACCAGTCATCGCCCGAAGAAGGGCAACGAGCGTTCCTGCGAGCGCCGCCTTCCTGGCGGCACAGCATTTTTAGCGGCACAACGTACCTATTGGCGCTCGGTTGACGGCGCTGCCGACGCAGAAGCAGCGACCAACAGGAATGCAGCTTGCAAAGGTCCTCCGTCACGCAGAGGACCCCATGGCTACGCACCCATCACAACAACTGACCCTGCTTGCTCTCGGGTCGGGCATTGCTTTCCCGATCCGCGCGGAGCTCATGGCCGGACCGACGCGTCTGCAGATGGAAGGCACGATCGCCGATGCCCTTTCGCCTTCGGCGATGGACGTGCGCCTGCGGATGGCCGGCGAGACGCTGGCCAACCTCTACCCGTTCCTGCTGCTCCCGCTGCCGGCGAGCCCGCCTTACGACATGCGCGGCCGGCTGCAGCTGAAGGAAGGCCGCTATGTCATCGAGGACCTCGCCGGCCGCATCGGTGCGACCGATGTCCGCGGTTCGGGCGCCTACGTGGTCCGCGAGCCGCGACCGCTGCTGACCGTCAAACTCGAATGCGACCTGCTGAAGCTTGCCGACCTCGGGCCGCTGGTCGGTGTGCAGACCAAGAGCCGTCCCGGCAAGTTGCAGGCGAACCAGGCGGCGGTCGCGAACCGCGAGCGCGCCCGCGCGACCGAGCTGGCGACGCGCGGCGATCGCCTGCTTCCCGCCGGTACGTTCGATCCCGAGCGCCTGCGCCTGATCGATGTGGATGCGACGTTGGTCGCGCATTGTGTCGATGTGCCGGGGCCGCTGCCGATCGAAGGGCTCAAAGCGACCCTGCAGCTTCGCGACGCGGTGCTGCGGCTCGAGCCGCTCGAGATCGGTGTGGCGGGCGGCACCGCGGTGACGAAAGCGATGCTCGACGCCCGCACCGGGCCGGCTCTGGCGACCGAGCTGCGGACGGAGGTGCGCGGGATCCGCCTGGAGCGCCTGGTGCCGAAGTCGAAGCGTCTGGCCGCCAGTGCCGGCCGGGTCAACGCCGACATCGACCTGCGTGGGCAAGGCAACTCGATCGCGCAGGCGGCGGCCACGGCCGACGGACGCATTGCGGCCGGCATCTCGGCGGGCGAGATCTCGAACCTGCTCGATGCCGGCAGCGGTCTTAACTTTGGCAAGGTGATTCCGCTGCTGCTGGGCGGCGACCGCAGCGTCCGCCTCAATTGCGGGGCGTGCACTTCGACGTCAAGGACGGCCAGGGTGCTTCATCGCTGTTCGTCGTCGACACCGAGCAGTCACAGTTCGTCGGGGCCGGCCGCTTCGACCTCGACCACGAGCGATTCGAGCTGGAGGTCCAACCCAAACCGAACAGCCCAGCCTTCTGTCGCTGCGCACGCCGTGCGCGTGCACGGCAGCTTCACCGACCCGCAGATCGAAGTGGAGAAGACGCCGTTGCTGCTGCGAATCGGCGGCGCTGTGGCCCTCGGTGCTGTCGCACCGCTCGCGGCGCTGATCCCGTTGATCGAGACCGGGCCCGGCGAGAACGCGAACTGCCGGCAGGTGCTGGGGGCGGCCGGAACCAAAAAGTGAGCTCCAAGGACCGCAGCGTCTGAACGCCTGTGTCATCAATCCAGGCTTGCGTGGTAGGTCGGCCCGAGCGCTCCCGCCTCATGCTTTCGAGGCTCGAGCGTTGGGAACCTGTACCTTTGTATCGAGTCACTGGCACAGACAAATCACTCCGTTTTTCCCGTGGAAAAGCCCTATCTCGTCTCATCGATTCCCGAATCGCAGCTTGCAGAGTTTCATCGCCTCATGACCGAGGAGATCGAGGACGTCGCCGTCTTCTTCATGGACGAGCACGGCGTGATCACCACCTGGAACCGCGCGGCGGAGGTCATGAAGGGCTACACCGCCGAAGAGGCGATCGGTCAGCACCTGGAACTGCTCTATACAGAGGAGGACAGGGCACGTCATCACGCTCATGAGAATCTGCGTGTGGCCGCTGCCGAAGGCTTCTTCAAGGAGGAGACCTGGCGCAGGAAGAAGGAGGGGAGTCGCTTCTGGGCCCGCATCAACTTGACGGCATTGAAGGACCATTCAGGCCGATTGCTCGGGTTCTCGAAGATCACGCTGGACCTGACGGGTCACAAGCTGCTCGAGGGCTGCGTCCGAGAGCGAGAGCAGGTGCGCCGAGTGTTGCGGGCCGCGAACGCGGGGAGTTAGACCTGGAATCCAGAAAGCGGCACGGTGGACGTTTGCGAGAACTTTCAGCGGCTGCTCGGGCATCCAGGTGGCGACACAAACCTGTTCCTGGACGAATGGTTGAGCTTTTTCCATGAGGCTGACCGAGATCAGGTGATTCGAAGTCTCCGGGACGAACGCCACGAGTCGCTGAGCTCGCAGGTGCGGCTGAGAAACGCACAAGGCGAGTACAGATGGTTCTTCCTGCACGCCGATTGGTACCGTGATCTGGACACCGATCCTTGGAAACTGGGCGGGGTCAATGTCGACATCGACAGCGTGAAACGAGCCGAGGAACAGGCGCGCCAAGCCGTCCAGAAGCTGAGAGAGGCCGACGTTCGCAAGGACGAGTTTCTTGCCATGCTCGCGCATGAACTCCGCAATCCGCTGCCGCCGATCCGCGTGGCCGCAGAAGTGCTGCGCCGTTCGAACGTTGAAGACGAGCGTGTGCGCAAGGCAAGCGACGTCGTGGCCCGCCAGTGCGACCATCTCACGAGCTTGGTGGACGACTTCTGGACGTTTCCCGCGTCACACGGGGCTTGATCGAGCTGCAGATGAAGCCGGGGCGAATCCGGGGTGTCATCAACGATGCGATCGAGCAGTCCGGCCCAGCCCTGCAGACACGACGACATCACCTGGCCATCGAGAACGCGTCCGACTCACCGCTCGTCCGCGCGGACGAGAAGCGGCTCGTGCAGGCGCTGACCAACCTGTTGAACAACGCTGCCAAGTACACCCCTCCCGAGGGACACATCTCGGTGAAGACCGTGGTCGAAGGCAACACGGCCTGCATCAGTGTGCAAGACGACGGAATCGGCATCGAGCCCGAGATGACAGAGCGAGTTTTCGACTTGTTCGCCCAGGCTCAGCGCACCCCGGATCGATCCTCGGGCGGCTTGGGTCTGGGCCTGGCGCTGGTGAAAACTCTGATCGAGTTGCACGGCGGGTCGGTTGCTTGCAGCAGCGAAGGCTTGGGCAAGGGAAGCTCTTTTCGCTGCGCCTGCCTTTGATCCAGGGAGCAAGCGACCATCAGCCTGCTGTCAGTGCGGCAGGAGCCGGGACCGGCGGGCGCAAGCCGCTGCGGATCGTCGTGGTGGACGACAACAAGGACGCAGCCCAGACGCTGTCCATGTTGCTGGAGGGAGAGGGGTACCAGGTCTGGACCGAGTTCGATGCTCGAGACGCGCTGGAGCGAGCGGCCGCGCGGAAGGCGGATGTGTACCTGCTCGACATCGGCCTGCCGGAAATCGACGGACTCGAACTCGCACGCAGGCTCAAGTCATCGTTGCAGCCGAGCCAGCCGATGCTGGTTGCGGTGACCGGATACGGTCAGCAGAATGACCGAGCGGAAACTCGCGCGGCTGGCTTCTCACATCACCTGGTCAAGCCGGTAGACCCGTCGGAGCTGCTCGCCATCCTCGAGGAGATTTGAGCGGGTGAATCACGGGTGGTTGGCCGAATGGCAAGGCGAACCGCCGGGTCGGCACTTCATTTGAGCTGCACCGTGATGCCATCCCGTTGCACGGTGATGTCACCGATCTCATAGACCTTGTTGCCAACGGTCAGGTCCTTCGCATCGAAGGTGTGAAGGGCCTGGCCTTGCAACAGCTCCTGCGCGACCATCGCACCGATCTGCTGCAGCCGCTCTGCATCGCGTCCAGTCAGGCCCTGTATCTCGATGCGATCGGCGCGCGGCTGGTCCAGGCGCACCGCGCGGGCTGGCGCGTCGTAGCGCAGGGCGCTGCTGACCGACACCAGGCCTTCCACACTGGGCGGGCGCAGCAGCGGGCTGGCGACGTCCAGAAGGGCGGTGACCCTCAAGCGGTTGTTTGTCGGATCGAGGTCGAGCTGCGGATCTCGCAAAGTCACGGCAAAGAGTTCCGCATAGCGTTGCCGCAGCGGAAAGCGCTTCGTCAATTGCGCTTGCAGCTCGGCATGACTCGCGCTGTATTCGCTTAGGAAAAAGTTGAGACCGGCCAGCGCCACGGATGGGAACTGGAGCGCGGCAGCGCCTCCGATCCAGCGCAGCAGGCCGCGGCGGGAATTGCGATTGACGCAACGAGTGGGGTCCATGGTCTCCATCCTTAAAGGCCCTGCTTGACGGACCAGACCGCGCTCGTTCCACCGAAGTTCATCGCCCCTTCAGCCCTGACCTTCGAGCAGCCCTTTGATCGAATGGACCTGCTCGATCTCGACCAGCCGATCGACCACCCGGCAATTCAGATGGTCGCGCACCGACGCCGGCAGGGCTGTATGGTAGCGGCGGGTCGTCTGCAGGTCGTGCCGGGCGGCATTGCCTCCATCGGGCGCATCGACGCCGATGACGAGCACCGGCCGGGATTGGGAGGAACGATTGGCGGTGCCGCGGTGGATGGTGAGGGCCGAGCGGGCCGAGATGTCGCCCATCTGCGGCAGGCGGTACTGGGCGCGTGCTTCGTAGCGCGGGTAGAGCTCCATCGGCGGAAACATTGCCAGCTCGCGATTCGGTTGATCGAGTCCGCCAAAGTCGTCCCATTGCGTGCCGGGGGCTATCTGCAACGGTCCCATGTCGGGAACGGTGTCCACAGCGGTCAGGTTGAACGCCAGTGAATTGAGGCGCCGGCCGACGCGGGTCGCGTCGGGCATCGGGAAGTCACGATGCCAGGGCTGGGTCTGCGCGCCGGGCCCCGGCACGTCGAAGCCGACTTCAACCACCTGATAGTGAGGGCCGAGCACCGCCTCACAGACCGCTACGAACCAGGGGTGCGTCGCGATGTCGACGAAGCCTCGCAGCCGCTCGCGATGCACTTCGACGTAGTAGCGCTCGGGCCCGCGCGGCAGCGCCCCATGGGGCCGGGCCCGTGCGTCGGCGAACAAGCGGTCAATGTCCTCGCGCATGTGCTGCGCCCACTCGCGCGAGAAGGCGCCCTTGAGCGCGATGATGCCGTCGCCGTACAAGCCGCCCATGATCGCAGCGGGATCGCAGGCGAGGTTGACTGCTGTGATGCTGGAAACCATGGTCGGCTCGAAGCTGGCTTTCCGCGCATTTTGCAGAGCTCCGGCCAGGTGTCTTGACGGGCGCGTTCGTAACCTTGATACGCCGGCCCTGATCCGCATCAGCGCTTGCTGACGGGCATGTTCATTGCCATCGGATCGGCATGACTGCCACGGCGTTTGACGCCCACTGAATGGCCGCCGGCCCCTTCATCCGCTTCGCGCGTTTCTGCTCGCCGGTAGCGTGCCGCTGTTTCTCGGCGTGCTGCTGAGTGACATCGCTTATGCCAACAGCGATCGCATGCACTGGCAGTGCAGACCCTGCTGTCTATGGCGCGGCACCGCCACTGCCCGAGCCACACCGAGGCCTGCTGCCCTCGATGAAGATCGCTGAGCCGGCACTCTGGGGTGATCGTCGCCCGCAGGTTCCCGAGGGGTATCGGATCACAGCCATCGCTACCGACCTGCAGATCCCGCGGCAGACGCTCGTCCTGCCGAACGGCGACATCCTGATTGCCGAAGGGCGCGGCGGTGGCGCCCCGGCGCTGACGCCTAAGGACGCGATCGCCGGCATCATCAAGGCGCGCGGTACGAGCCCGGTGAAGGGCGGCAACCGTCTGACCCTGCTGCGCGACGCCGACGGTGATGGTGTCTACGAGTCGCGGACGGTGTTCGCGAAAGACCTCAACGCACCGTACGGGCTCGCACTGGTCGGCGACCAGCTGTATGTCGCCAACCAGGATGCGCTCGTCCGCTTCGACTACCAGCCGGGGCAGTTCACCGCCGCCGGCCCGCCGGTCAAGGTCGCCGATCTGCCATCGGCCATCAACCACCACTGGACGAAATCGCTCACGGCGAGCGCCGACGGGAAGTTCTCTACGTCGGCATCGGGTCGAACAGCAACATCACCGAGCGCGGCATGCCGGCTGAGATCGACCGTGCAATGGTCTGGGAAATCGACGCCCAGACGGGCGCGCACCGACCGTACGCGACGGGCCTGCGCAACCCGACGGCGCTCACCATCCAGCCCGGATCGGGCCGGCTCTGGGTCTCGGTCAACGAGCGTGATGAGATCGGGCCCAACCTGGTTCCGGACTACGTCACGTCGGTGCGCGAGCATGGCTTCTACGGCTGGCCGTTCAGCTACTGGGGCCAGAACGCCGACACACGCGTGCGACCCCAGGACCCGGCCAAGGTCGCGGCCGCCATCCGGCCCGACTACGCTCTCGGTTCGCATGTCGCGGCGCTCGGCCTCGCGTTCTCGACACCGGCAATGGGATCGCGGTTTGCGGATGGTCTCTTCGTCGGCGAGCACGGCAGCTGGAACCGAAACCCGCCAAGCGGCTACCGGGTGATCTTTTTGCCGTTCCGCGACGGCCGTCCCGCCGGCGACCCGGTGGATGTCGTGACGGGCTTTTTCGGGGACGACGGAAAGACACGCGGCAGGCCAGTCGGGGTGACGGTGGATCCGCGCGGCGCGCTGCTGGTCGCGGACGATCTCTCCAACACGCTCTGGCGGGTGACGTCGAACCGGCCCGCCGCCGACAGCCGCGGTGGCGTTGCCCCAATGGCGCCAGGTGCCGGCGCGGCGTCCACCTCGTCGAGTCGCTCGTCCGGTGGCGCGGGCGAGGGCGGGGCGCGCAGCGCCATCGGCGGGCCCGATGCAAGCGGCGGCCGGAGCACGAACGGCACAACGGGGACGCCAGGCACGCCAGGCGAAACGACCACCCCGAGCGGACCGGGCAACGCATCGGGCATGACGGGCGCAGCCAGTGCAGCGCCCTCGCGCTAACCAGCGATCGCCTCTCATGGCCGACCGCGGCACGATGCCTCCGGTTGAATGGATGTTCAGCCTCCAGCCGGTGTCGCCATGAAGGAATACGCGCCCACCGTCGCCGTGCTGCTCGACATCGACGGCACCCTGCTCGACAGCAATGACGCCCATGCGTTCGCCTGGGTCGAGGCCCTCGCGGCTGCCGGCCGACCGCTGCCGTACGAGCGCATCCGGCCCCTCATCGGCAAGGGGACCGACAAGGTCCTGGCGGAATTGCTGGGGCTGGCCGAGGATGATCCGTTGGCCAGGCAGCTGGCGGACGAGCGCAAGCGGCGCTTCCTCACTCAGCATCTTCCGTCGCTGAGCCCGACGCCCGGAACCCGACCATTGCTCGAGCACATGAAGGCCGAGGGGCTGGTGCTCGCGGTGGTCACCTCGGCCAGCAGCGAGGAGCTGCAAACCCTGCTGCGCCAGGCCGAGGTCGACGATCTGATCGACCAGTCCACCACCTCGAGCGATGCGGCCCATTCCAAGCCCGATCCGGACAGCGTCGCCGCTGCCGTGCAGCGCTGTGGGATTCAGCCGATCGAAGCCATCATGATCGGCGACACACCCTACGACGTGGAGGCGGCCAGCGCGGCCGGCGCCGACAACATCGCCTTTCGCTGCGGCGGTGCGTGGGACGATGCGGCGCTGTCCGGCGCGGTCGCGATCTTCGACGGTCCGGCCGACCTGCTGGCGCGGTGGGAAGACTCGCCGATCTTCAAGCGACGAATCCCGGCCGGTTAGTGAACCTTCATCCGATCAATCATCGGTGAGCGAAGGTCTGCGCTCACACGTAGCAGGGCCCCTCGATGAGCGGGTGTTCGGCAATGAAATCCGTAATCACCTTCAGGCCAATCCCAACGCCGTCGTGCGGCCGGACACAGCCGTCCGCATCGAGTGAATAGGGCGCCCGGTCGGCGAGGTGATCTCTGAACGGATTCAGCGACGTCACGTCGCCCTCGAAGTAACCAGGGTTGTCGACCGCGCACAGGTAGTGGATCGTCTTCGCCATGTTCACGGCGGTGGCCGACGTATGCGGGTTAACCGTCAGCTTCAACGCGCTCGCCATCGCGGCGATTCGCACGGCCTCGGTGACGCCGCCGGTCTTCGAGAGATCGGGCTGCACAAATTGCACATGGCCGTCCTCCAGCAGGGTCACGAACTCGTAACGGGTGTAGTGGTTCTCGCCGGCCGCGAGCGGTACGCGGCCGAGCGATGCGGCGACCTTGTAGGCGCGCCGGTCCTGCGGCGGGAACGGCTCCTCCAGCCAGCCGATGCCGACTTCTTCGTAAGCCGGCATCACGCGACGCACGTCGTCTATCGAGTACGCCGTGTTGGCGTCGACCAGCAGCTCGATCGAATCGCCGACCGCCAGGCGCACCGCGCGCACGCGTTCGATGTCCTTCTTCCAGGTGTCGCCGACTCGCAGCTTCAGAGCGCGGTAGCCGTCGCGCACATGACGCAGTGCTTCGTCGGCAAGCGCAGCCGGCTCCTGCCAGCCGAGCGCGATGCCGCCCGCATACGCCTTGATCGGCTTCGAGGTGCCGCCCAGCAGGCGAAAGAGCGGCCAGCCGGTCAGCTGACAGCGCAGGTCCCAGAGCGCCATGTCCAGTCCGCTCAACGCCAACGCGGCGGCGGCGCCCATGCCATGACTCGCGAGCTGCATCTTGTAGACGCGGGCCCAGACGCCGGAGACGTCGCAGGGGTCCATGCCGAGCACCAGCTCGCGCATCGTCGTGTCAAGCAGGCGGGCGATCGCGCCCGGCGCGCGGCCGTGGTGGGCCTCGCCCCAACCGACATGGCCTTCGTCGGTTTCGACGCGGACGAGCACCGAGTCGCGCTTGACGCTGCGGCCGATGCCGAGGCGCACCGACTTGTCGGCGGGAACGGGAAACGAGATCGGGACGGCGCGGAGGTCAGCGATGCGCATGGTGATAGAACCTTCGAGATGGGATAGAGATCAGCGGAAGACTTCCGGATTGACGACGCTCGGCGGCCGCTCGCCGCGCAGCAGCGCCAGCATCGTTTCGACCGCGCCGCGGCTCATTCCTTCCATGCTGGTCGCGGTGACGCCTGCGACGTGCGGCGTCAGCAGCAGCCGCGGCGCAGCGAACGACGGCTCGTCGCCGGCCAGCGGCTGGCGGTCGTGAACGTCGAGTGCCGCGCCGCCGAGCCGGTCGTCGCGCAGCGCAGCGAGCACGGCCGGCGTGTCGATGACCGGGCCGCGTGCGACGTTGATCAGGGATGCTTCGATCGGCGCGTCGACCCAGCGGATGCCCGCCTCGTGCATGCGCAAGTGCTCGTCGTCGCTGATGGCTCGGGCACCCGGTTGCAGGAACACGGTGAGCTGGTCCGTGAAGTCCCTCAGATAGAGCGCTTCCCGGACTCCCGCGGGGCCGTCGGCGATGACGCCGACTTCCTGACCGACGACCTCGAAGCCATCGCACACCGGGCAGTAGCGCAACGCGCCGTTGCGCAGGGCTTCCGCGACGTGGGGCATCGTGGGTTCGACGTCGCTGGCCCCGGTGGCAAGCAGCACAAAGCGTGCACGGGCATCGCCGCCGCCCGACCGCGCGGCGCGACACCCGTCATCGCAGTGCGCCAGGCGTTGTGCTTCGCCGGCCTCAACAACGATGGGTAGCGTGCCACCTGCTCGCGCAAGTTCAGAAGCGACTGCGGGCCGGCGATTCCATCGGCAAAGCCAGGATAGTCGTGCGAGCGCGGTATCTTGGCCAAGCGACTGCGGTCGGCATCGACGACGCACACAGTTCGCCGAAAGCGTGCGAGATACGTGGCCGCAACCAGCCCGGCCGGGCCGCCACCTATCACCACGACATTGAAGATTGGGTGGGTCGAGGCGGCGGTCCCGTGCATGAACAAACGTTTCAGGAATTGGACGGGATCACCGAACAGCGAGTTGTTGTCAGGCGGAGGCATCCCGCCTATCGCGGGCCAGGAATGCTGTCAGCCAGGGCCTCCGCGTCGACGCGCGCGAGCAGCAACGAACAGGAGGCCGCCAGCCATCAGCAAGAACGTCTCGGGTTCCGGGATGGCCTGGATGTTGTCCACACCCAGTTGCCCTGAGACCCGCTCAGGAGGAAAGTCAGGGGCCATGCCATTGAAGATGCGGAACACCGTGGTGTTCGACAGCAAGGTGGCCGCGCTTCCCTGCAACACGGTGAGGTTGCCGGGCGCCAGCGAGAAGACCGCATGGGTCCAGGCCCCACCTGACGGCAAGAACACGCTGGAGTTGGTCACCGCCTCGTTGAGCGGCGGGCCGGGAATCGGATCTTCGAGATAGAGGCGGATCGTCAGATCGGAGGTCCCGAGGTTGCGGAGATCCATTCCGATGCTGCTGATTCCAGCGGCGGCATAGTTGCCGGCCCACTGCGCTGCGTTCATCGCGACCAGCCGCCCGCCGGCGACATCGGTGCCGTTCGCCGTGATCAGCATGAAGCTGTCGCCTGCGCCGGCCGGTCCGCCGGTTGACACCACGGACGGCGGAGGCGAGGGCACCTGTCCCAGAGGGCCCCCGCCGGCAAACCAGCCCTCGATGCCGGCGCTGAATGTATCGAGCTCGGCGTTGCTCACGGCGTGCGCCGCGGGCGACAGTGACAGTGCTGCTGCTGCAACCGCTGCCGTGATCCATGAAGTTCTCATAAGCGGTTCCCCCTAAAAGTGATGCCGACCCGACGTTTTACGCCCAATTTGCCTTACGTCGCAGCACGGACAGCTTAGGTCAGGCCGAAACCCATCAGCGCCCACTCGGGTGCTTCGGGAATGGCCGCGATCTGAAAGACGACGCGCCCCCGGTTCCATTGGCTGGCGTGTTCGTCATGAGCGCATACAGCTCGCCAGAAGCGTCCTCGCCGAATCCGTCCTGTTGGCATTGAACGCTTGGGATAGACGTAGAGAGCGGGCGGCCTATTCTCGTAACGTCGCTGTTCCTGCGGCCGGGAAAATGCGGATCGGGTGCCCGGCTTTTGCGTCGGTGACATCATCGATCGCGGCTTCTGTCAGCAGTTCACCAACGGAGTCCGTTCCTATCCCGCTATCGGGCGCTGCACTACCCGCCGTCGCTGGCGGGGCGCCCAATCTATCCGAACTTCGTTTCGAAGGCGACGAGAATCCGCATGCCCCGCTTGGACGCGCGGCTCAATGAACGAACACCAAAGGAGACCCAATGACCCCTCTCATCCGCGCCGCCGTCGCAGCAACCGCCATGGCCTGCGCTTGGACAGGAGCATCGGCGCAAGTTGCCGTCTCGGCGAACGACAACAAGGCGACGCTCGACAACGGCACGAACAAGGTGGTTGCGAGCCCGCCGCCCGACACCGTCACCATCATCGACTTGGGCGTGAAGCCGCCCAAGGTCGTCGCCGAGTTGAACGTTCCGACCAGCGTGGTCGGCCCGCCGATGAGCGTCGCCGTTTCGCCGGATGAGTCGCTGGCGCTCGTCACCCGCGCGAGCAAGCTCGACCCCGCCGATGCGACCAAGGTCGTCGCCGACGACACGCTGACGGTGATTGACCTGAAGGCGTCTCCGCCCGCGGTCATTGCGACGCTCAGGGCGGGGGCGGGCGCCTCCGGCGTGTCCTTCAACAAGCAAGGCACGCTCGTCCTTGTCGCCAACCGCAACGAAGGCACGGTCTCCGTGTTCACGGTCAGTGGCAAGACGCTGACGCCGGCCGGCACGGTCAAGCTCGGGGACGACAAGTCCGGGCCGAGCCACGCGATGTTCACGCCCGACGGCAAGAGCGCGCTGGTCACGCGCGACGGCGACAACACGATTTCCCTGCTCACTGTCGACGGGAGCAAGGTGACATCCGCGAACCGCGACTTTGCCGCAGGCCTGCGTCCCTACGGTCTCGACATCTCGGCCGACGGCCGCATCGCCGTCGTCGCCAACATCGGCCGCAATCTGGGCGATGCCGACACGGCCAGCGTCATCGACCTGCAGGCCAAGCCAATCCGCGTCGTCGAGACCGTGACGGTTGGGCCGACGCCCGAAGGCATTCAGCTCTCGCCCGATGGCAAGACGCTCGCCGTCGTCATTCACAACGGCTCAGGCAAGGCCAAGGAATCGCCGTTCTACAACGCGAACGGACAACTGCTGCTGTACCGGTTCGACGGGTTCAAGCCGGTCAAGTTTGCGCAGGCGCCGATCGGCCGCTGGTCGCAGGGGATCGCGTTTTCGCGCGACGGCACGACGATTCTTGTCCAGAACATGCTCGAGAAGGACATCCAGGTGTTCCGCCTCGACGGCACGACGCTCACCGACACTGGTCAAAACATCAAGCTGAACGGGGGCGGCGCGGCAATACGAACCGCCAAGGACTGATGATTTCGGCTACTGACGAAGCCTGCATCTTGATCTAGGGGCTCCCTTGCGCTGACCGCGCAGACGACCTGCGGATGGGGTGAGCTGCAAAGTCCGCGTGCGGATTTCCCAACTACAGGTCCGGGAGATGTCGCCAGCGGATGCTGAATGTGAATGATTCACGCCCGCCTGTTGGGATGCCCTCTGTCTAGGGGATGGCCCTTGGTTCAACCGGCCGGCAAGCTGAGATCCAGAAGCCGCGGTATCCCCACGCCGAGGCGCAGCAAGGAGTCCTACCGTGATTGCCATTGACCAGATCCTCGACGGTTCATTGTTGAGCAAGGAACGCCTTCTCCAGGCCCGTGAGCACTACACGCCGAGCGCAGCACCGGGTTCGCCCGAGCTGGCCTTCGCACGCTGGACCCAGCGCATTTCGGTGCAGTCCGAGCTCGGCAGCGCACGCGAGATCGCTGGCCTCACCGACGACGAGATGTCGGCGATGGAAGCGGAATTCGTGCGCTGCCCGACCCGGCCGCGTTCTACCCGCGTGCGCCAGGCGGTTCCGGCCGGAGTTGCGCTGTCGACGCTCGGCGGCCTCGGCCTCCTGGTGCAGGGCCTCGTCGGCGGCATGGGCGCCGGTGCCCAGCCCGCGGTCCAGATGATCAGCGCGACCTGTCTC
>Ga0070675_100000458_pt1 | contig 27826 bp, 16 predicted proteins | sample KBSM43metaG_FD_65343 | JGI IMG/M metagenome (GOLD analysis project Ga0070675, IMG submission 65343) | Miscanthus rhizosphere microbial communities from Kellogg Biological Station, Michigan, USA - KBS M4-3 metaG | ecosystem: Host-associated > Plants > Roots > Rhizosphere > Soil ... | reverse complement strand
GCCGTTCCCTGACGAGCAGAAACCGGTGCTCGTCTTTGAGCCGCTGCAAACCACTCGGGGTGACGTAGTTCTTGAGTCCGGCGAGCTGGCCACGTGCGCGCTCTGCGCCGGCGTGCCCGTGCGCCTGGTCATCGCTGGCCGGTTTTCTGGTGAAGCCCTTCCTCATAACGGCTCCACTGATTCAATCACGAATGGTGACACTACCGAAACGGAGGGGACGGAGACACGGGTTCAATACGGAGCAACGGAGCCACGGGGAAGTCAATGTTTTCTCTCTTTTTCTCTGTGGTTTGGTTTCTCCGTGTTCAATTCGTGTCTCCGTCAACCCTCACACGCGATCCAACTATAGACTATCTATATCCATCGCTCTATAGGCTATCTATATCCTGAGGTGCTGTGAATACCTCAAGGCGTTCACGCCTGAACAGCTTCATGCGCTGTCGTACGTCGGGATCATGACGCACGATTATGGCTTTGCGTTCGGCCTGATCTTCTTCGGCATGGAATGTGTGGTCATCGGCTACTTGATCGTGCGATCGGAGTACTTGCCGAGGACGCTCGGCCTGATGATGCGGATCGCCGGGGTGTGCTACGTGATCAACAGCTTCGCGGTTGTTCTCTACCCGCCGTTCGGATCGACGCTCTTTCCGTTCATCCTGCTGCCACCGTTCGTCGCCGCAACGCCTCAACTGTTCCGCCTTTCGCACCGCGCGCACGGCGCACTGAGGATGCCAGTCGACGCTCGTGCGGGAAACCGAATATGGTTTTCTTATTGAGCGAGACAACGCAACCCCTCATCCGCGAAAGCTGAACCGTAGCAATTCGAGAATGATTGAATCGGCGTCACCCCCGAGTGAATCTGACACGGCTGCGGCGTGCCGAATTCATGGTGACGATTCCGTTGCGACCCATAACCTTCGGCACACTCGCAGTTGCATCGCGACCTGAGCCGCCCGGTCTGGGAAAACGATCGGCAAACGAATTGCTCCCTTTGGCACTGAGCGGTTTCACGTCCGCCTCGCCTGCAGGCGACTGTCGTGAAGGATCCGGGCGCCCGGGCGCTGCTTGCGTGGAGACTTCCCCCGACAACGAATGCGAAAGCTGTTCACGTACTGCCGGAAGGTGTTTCGGTACTTGCGGCCCTACTCCGCGCTTGCCGTCGGCGCCGCTGTCGGCAGCCTGGCTGCCACTGGCGTCGGCCTGCTGACGCCGTGGCCGATGAAAATTCTGGTCGACAGCGTTCTCGGCAACGAGCCGTTACCGCGACTCTTCAGCGGACTCGGCGCGGGCGCGTTGAACAAGAATGCGCTTCTCCTCGCAGTCGTGACGGGCGGTTTCGCGCTGGCCGCCCTGAGCAGCACCGTGACAGTCGTCACCGGTTACATCACCACGAAGCTCGATCTGGCGATGACGCTCGACTTCCGCAGCGACCTTTTCCAGCACGCGCAGCGGCTGTCGATGGCGTATCACGATCAGCGCCGCTCGGGCATGGTGATCTACATCATCAATTCGATGGCGGGGTCGGCGACCAGCGTGCTGATGACGGTGCTGCCGCTCGCGCAGAACAGCCTGACGCTGGTCGGCATGCTGTGGATCTCGCTGCGCCTGAACCCAAGGCTGGCGCTGCTGTCGCTGTCGGTCGTTCCGTTCCTGTACTACTCAGTCGGGTACTACAGCACGCACATTCGCCAGCGCTTGATCACCGTCAAGGGCATGGAAGGCGAGAGTCTCTCGATCATTCACGAGGCCGTCTCGATGCTTCGCGTGATCGTCGCGTTCGGTCGTGAAGACTACGAGCACAGCCGCTTCCGAAGCCAGGGCGTACGCGCGAACGCCGCGCGCCTGATGGTCACGCTGCGGCAGGAGATCTTCGCGCTCGCCGTGAACCTCACGAGTGCGCTCGGTACCGCGATGGTCCTTGGCTACGGAGCGTATCTGGCGCTGCAGCACAAGCTCACGGTCGGCGAACTGCTCGTGGTACTGGCCTACATCGGCTCGCTCTACAAGCCGCTCGAGGCGATCAGCGGCACGATCGGCTTGCTGCAGGACGGATTCGTCAACCTGCAGATCGCGTTCGATCTGCTCGAGAAAGACCCGGACATTCGTGACGCGCCAGGCGCCGTGCCACTCGGTCCTGTGCACGGTGTCCAGGGGCACGTTCGCTTCGAGAATGTGTCGTTCGCCTATCCGGGACGAAGCGGCACGTTGACCGACATCTCTTTCGACGCGCCAGCCGGTCAGGCGATCGCGATCGTCGGACCGACCGGCGCCGGAAAGAGCACGCTGGTCAGTCTGCTGCCGCGATTCTACGACACGCACGCCGGGCGCGTGCTGGTGGACGGCGTCGACATCAAGCACGTCACCCTCAAGACGCTTCGACAGCAGATCAGTATCGTGCTTCAGGAACCGCTGCTGTTCTCGGCCTCGATCGCCGACAACATTCGCTACGGGCGCCTCGATGCGACGATGGACGAGATCGTCGAAGCCGCGCGAGCGGCGAACGCGCACGACTTCGTCGGCGCGCTGCCGCAGCAATACGACACCGTTCTGGGCGAGCGCGGCGCCCAGCTGTCGGGAGGCGAACGCCAGCGCATCGCAGTGGCCCGCGCCTTCCTGAAGAACGCGCCAATCCTCATCCTCGACGAGCCGACATCGTCGATCGACTCGAAGACCGAGGCGGTCATCCTCGACGCGCTCGAGCGGTTGATGGTGGGGCGCACGACGTTCATGGTTGCGCACCGCCTGTCGACGCTGCGCAACGTCAGCTCGATCCTCGTCCTGAATCAAGGGCGGCTCGTGGAGCGAGGGACGCACGACGAACTGCTGAGGCTCGGCGGGCTGTACCGGCAACTTCACGACATGCAGACCGGAAAGACGAAGCGTCGGCTCCTGAACGAGCTCGAGGCGCCGGCCGCCAGGCTCGCGTAAATCAGATGCACGTCAAAGCAAAGCCGAAGGTCGTGGTGCTTGGAACGATGAGCAAAATGCCGGTCGCGGGGATCGTCTTCATCACCGTCCAGTACCTGCTCGGCCTCAAGCGCCTGGGCTTCGACGTGTACTACGTCGAGGCACACGCGCGAACGCCCTCGATGTTCATTTCCGCCGAGCACGGAAACGGCTCCCTGCCGGCGGCGGCGTTCATTCGCGACGTCATGCGGCGTTTCGATCTGGGCGAGAACCACTGGGCCTTCCACGCGCTCCATGACGACGAGGAATGCCACGGGCTCTCGGAGAGCGTGCTCAACCGGCTGTACCGTGACGCCGCCATCATCTTCAACCTGCACGGCGCAACGGTTCCCCGTCCGGAGCACTACGAGACCGGCCGACTGGTGTACATCGGAACGGATCCGGTTGCGCACGAGGTCGAGGTCCATCAGGGCGTGCAGGACACGATTGACTACCTCGAGCCCCACTGTGCGTTTTTCACGTGGGGCGAGAACTACGGCAATCCCGATTGCGGCGTGCCGGCCTGCGACCCATTCGATTTCGTTCCCACTCGACAGCCGATCGTGCTCGATCTCTGGGAATGCTTTCGTCGCGGACCGGCGGATACCTTCACCACCGTCGGCAACTGGCGCCAGTCGTGGCGGCCTGTAACGCTGAACGGCGAGGTCTATTCCTGGAGCAAGCACCTCGAGTTTCTGAAGTTCATCGATCTGCCTCTCCGAACTGGTGCGCGTTTCGAGCTTGCGCTCGGAGGCTTCGACGACGACGACCGCCGGATGCTCGTGGCCAACGGCTGGACAGTGCGCGACTCGCTGCAGTTCTCGACCGATATCGACGCATACCGTCAGTTCATCGGACAGTCGAGGGGCGAATTCACGGTGGCCAAGGACCAGAACGTACGGCTGCGCAGCGGCTGGTTCAGCGATCGCAGCGCGAGCTATCTGGCATGCGGCCGGCCGGTGGTCACTCAGGAAACCGGCTTCAGCAACATCCTGCCGACCGGCGAAGGGCTGTTCGCGTTCTCGACGCTCGAGGAGATCGAGGACGCGCTTCATCAGATCGACGCGGACTACGCGCGTCACGCGGCCGCCGCTTCGAGGATCGCGCGCGAGTACTTCGACTATCGCGTCGTCCTGACAGCGATGCTCGATCGACTCGATTGCAAACCCACTGGGGCGAGAAGCGTGCAGCGATGACAACGTCTACCCTGCTCCGGCCGTTGCCGTGCGACCTCCGCCTGGCGCCTGTTTCGCGGTGGCCGACCACGCTGTCCGACGAGTCCGTGCATGCCGTGCTGGCCGAGCGCGTCGTGGACCGCGTCCAACCTTTCCGCGAAGCACCGGAATTGCCGGATGTCAGCATCGCGATCGTGATGCACGACGGGTTGCTGTTCTCGCGCATCTGTCTCGAGAGCCTGCTCGCAATCCGCTCGAATTCGACTTACGAAGTGATCGTCGTCGACAACGGATCTACTGACGGTACCGGCACGTACCTCGATGAGGTCGCGGAGCTCGACGCCAGGGTGTGCGCGCTTCACAACGCCACGAACGCGGGCTTTGCCGTCGCCACCAACGCCGCCGTGTCGCGCGCGCGCGGCGGCATCGTCGTGTTCCTCAACAACGACACCATCGTGCCGGACGGCACCTTTGACCGCATCGCGCGGCATCTCGCCGATCCCCGGATCGGCCTGGTCGGCGCCGTCACCAACCGCGCCGGCAACGAAGCCGAAATCGAAACGTCGTACCGCACCTACGGCGAGCTGCAGCGCTTCGCGTGCGACCGCGCGGCGAGCCACGCGGGAAACCGCTTCGACATTCGTACCGCGACGATGTTTTGCGCCGCGATGCGGCGCGATGTGTGGGACGTCGTCGGTCCTCTCGACGAGCGGTACGAAATCGGCCTCTTTGAAGACGACGACTACGCGATGCGGATGCGGCAGATGGGATACCGGGTCGTCTGTGCCGACGACGTGTTCGTCCACCATTTCGGGCAGGCGTCGATCGGCCAGCTCGGGCCCAGCGGCGAGTACGGCCGCGTCTTCCATACCAACCGGGCGCGATGGGAAGCCAAGTGGGGCAAAGCGTGGCAACCGTATAACCGCCGCGATAAGCCTGGCTACCGCGCTCTGGTCGAACGCGTTCGCTGCGTCGTGCGCGACGTCGCGCCACCAGGCGCGACCGTAGCCGTGATCAGCAAGGGCGACAGCGATCTGCTGCAGCTCGATGACCGTCGCGCCTGGCACTTCCCGCAGAACACTGATGGGCACTACGCCGGCCATAACCCTGCCGACAGCGACGCGTGCATCGCGGAACTGGAGCGCATCCGCGCGAAGGGCGCTGAGTACCTCGTGATCCCAGCCACCTCGCTGTGGTGGCTGCAGTACTACACACGGTTTGGCGAGCACCTCCGGCGCTCGTATCGATCGCTGGGCTATCAGGGAACGGCAACGGTCTTCGTCTTGTCAGGACGTGACTCATGAAGCTGCCAGTCGAGGATTACGGAGAACTCGTCGATCGTGTTCGTGACCGGATTCGTCTACACATACCGCCTGGATCGGTCGTGTTGATTGCGAGCAAAGGCGACGAAGCGCTCGTGCGGCTCGACGGCTATCGCGCGTGGCATTTTCCGCAGACCGAAACCGGGGTCTATGCCGGGCACTACCCGGCCGACAGCGCGGCGGCGATTGGGCATCTCAGAGATCTGCAGTCGTGCGGGGCTCAGTATCTCGTCTTTCCATGGACTGCCCGGTGGTGGCTTGACCACTACGTCGATCTCGCGCGGCACCTCACCACCGTTCACGCGTCACTCGTGGCAGACGATGGCGTCTGTCTGATCTTCGAGCTTCGCGAAGATGCCGCGTCCGGGGCGGACGGCGCAGACGACACTGCCCGCATAAACGCTGCCGCCGGATTGTCCGAAGAAATCGACGCGACGCTGGCGACGCCGCTACGGCTCGCGGCGCCGAGGCCGGCGGCGCCGAGGCGGATCCTGACCATTCTCGCCAGATTCGGAACGAACCAATATCCACGGGCCGAACCGGACATCGATGAGATCTTCGAGCGCCAGTTGCCCGAAGTGCAGCGCACCGTGATCGTCGTCGACAACGCGTCACCGCGCCACTTCGTCGAACGGCGGCCAAACGGCGCGCTCATCGGCGGCGATAACCAAGCGCGGGAATTCTCCGCGTTCGACTGTGCGCTGGACTTCGTCGGTCGCAGCATCTGGTCGTACGACCTGGTGCACTTCGCGACGAGCGCCTTCAGGACGCTGTATGTCGCCTACCTCGATCGATTCGACGCGGAAGTGCTCGGCGCGATCAACGGACGCCCAGTCTGCCTCGGTCACGTCGACTGTTATAACGAGGCCATCGAGGTCATGACTTACCGGTCGCAGCACTGGGTGCGGTCGTGCTTCTTTTTCTTGTCGCCGACAGAAGTCAAGGCGCTGGGGCGGTTTGCCTTCGTCAACGACGGCCATCGGTTTTTCAGCGGCAACCCCGACGCGCCGTTTCGACCTGACGCGCCGATCAGCCCGAACTACCGCGAGTACATCGCGAAGTGGCTGGCCGGAGTGGACATCGGCCAGGGCGTGGCGTGGCATTCGGGCTTCGCACTGACAGACGAAGCGCTGGAGGCGTTCGAACACAAAACGGTCTCCATTCTCAACGAGCAGCTCCTCGGGATCAGGCTGCGAGCGCTCGGCTGCCGCCTGATCGACGTCACGTGGCTCTCGAGGCAGCTCCGCCGGCAGAGCCCTGCAGAGATTCCGTGGTCAACCAGTTGGAGACAGCAGCTTGCGAACCGCGATGCTGATTCCCTGCGTGTCCCGATCCACCCCGGCGCGGCACTGAGCACGGTTTGAGAACGCTCGTGATGCATACAGCAAACCTTCCCGGCGAATCCGTAGCGGACGAGCAAGGCCTGGACTTGCGGTTCCTGTATCGCCCGGTGGTCTTCATGGAGCCGGAGCGCGCGGTTCATCCGGTTTCATGGTTGGACTACACCCCATTCGCGTTCTGGATCGTGGACGCGCTCCGGCCATCGGTGTTCGTCGAGCTCGGCTGCCACTCCGGCAACAGCTACGCGAGCTTCGCGCAGGCGGTGCAGACGATCGGCCTCACCACCGCGTGCTACGGCGTGGACACGTGGCGCGGCGATCCGCACGCGGGCTTTTTCGACGAGACGGTCTTCGAAGAATGGTCCGCGTACCACAATCGGCGGTTCTCGGCTTTCTCGCGACTGATTCGCGCCACCTTCGATGACGCCCGCGACCACTTCACCGACGGGAGCATCGACCTCATTCACCTGGACGGCTATCACACCTTCGAGGCGGCTTTGCACGATTTCGAGTCGTGGCTGCCGAAGCTGAGCGCACGCGGCGTCGTGCTCTTTCACGATATCAACGTGCGCGAGGCGGACTTCGGCGCCTGGCGACTCTGGGAGCATCTCAGCCAGGACTACCCATCGTTCGAGTTCCTGCACGGCCATGGCCTTGGAGTGCTCGGAACCGGGCAGGACTTCCCCGACGCCGTCCACTGGCTGCTGTCGCTGCGCCGCGGCGAGGCCGAGCGCGTCAATCGTGTCCGGACGTTCTTCTCAAGGCTCGGCGCCGCCGTGGTCGGCAGGTTCGCGGCGGAGCAGTCGACGCAGGCGCTACGCGTGGAGCTCGCTGCCCGCGACAGTCAGCTTGCGGCGGCGAGTGGCGACGCCGAACGGCACGCGCATGAGGCCACGGCTCTCACTGAGCGGCTGACGCAGGCAACCGCCGACGTCGATCGGTTGAATCTCGATCTTGCGTCTGCGAACGCGCAGATCGCCGAAACCAAGCAGCAGCTCGCCGACACGAGGCAGCAGCTCGCCGACACGAGGCAGCAGCTCGCTGACACGAAGCAGCAGTTCGCTGACACGATGCAGCAGCTCGCTGACACGAAGCAGCAGTTCGCTGACACAAATCAGCAGCTCGCTGACACGAAGCAGCAGTTCGCTGACACGAATCAGCAGCTTGCTGACGTGCATCAGCAGCGCGACGTCATCCGGGTGCAGGCGGAAGACCTCGGCGAACGATTGCGAGCCGGCGAGCGGTTGCTCGCAAAGCGAACCACGCAAGCCAGGTCGCTGCTCGCATCTGCCAAAAAGAAGCGAGTGGAGCTCGGACGGCGGTCCCGGCAGGTCGAAACGCTGACCGCGAAAATCGCCGCGCTCCAGCTGCGTGTACATGACCTGGCGACCGGTCTGGACGACCGCGCCGCGCAGATCGTGCGTTTGTCACGCGATCTCGCGCAAGTGCCGCGCGCCCTTCGTGCTCGTGACGAACGGATTGCCGCGCTCGATGGCGACGCCTGTGAGGCGCTCGAAGCACTGCAGCGTGAGACCTCGGCGCGGAACGACGAGACCACGCGGCGGCAGTCGCTCGAGGCGCTGCTGACGTGGTCGCAGGCACAGGTGTCGGTGATGGCGAAGGGTGCGAACCGATCAACGAGGACCCTCGCGAAAGCGCGGTCGGGGCTGTTGCCGCCCAGCCGGACGAGTCTGCCCCGCGCGTACCGCTCGCGCATGTCGCCGGCGCAGCAGCGCGATTTCAAGCTCATCGCAGCCAGCCGGCTCTTCGACTTGGCCTACTATCGGAACGCCAATCCCGACGTCGCCGCGAAGGGCGGCAGTCCGCTGGTGCATTACGTGCTGGTGGGCGCCGCGCAGCGTCGCGATCCACATCCACTCTTCTCCACCGCCTACTACGCGACCAAGGTTACGGATCTCCGCCCCCATGCCAACGCGCTCGTGCATTACCTGACGCACGGCTGGCGCACGGGATGTTCGCCTCACCCCCTGTTCGACCCTGCCCACTACCTCGCACAGGACGCCAACGCCGCTCGGGAGGGAGTCGATCCGCTGCAGCACTACCTCGAACATGGCGTGGCGGCGCACCGGAGCCCCCATCCCCTGTTCGATGTCGCGTTCTACCTTCGCGAACACCCCGAGGTGCGCGCTGCGGGCATCGAGCCGCTGGCGCACTTCCTTCAGCACGGTCCCGGACCTCACGCCCCCGCGGTGCTCAAGAGCGATCGGCCCATCGCGCGCGTCAGCGGCCATCGCACCCCGCTGGCGATGCGCTCGCTCGAGCCGCGCGAGACGCGGCCGACCATCGTGATGGTTTCGCACGTCGGCCCCTGGCAGCCGAAGGCCGGCAACCAATATCGCGTCGCCCGCATGCTGCGCTGGTATCAGCGGAAGGGATACCGGATCATTCCTGTGATTGCGCCGCTGCCAGGCGACGAAATACCGCGCCACGGTGTCGAGGCGATCGCCGACGAGTTTGGCAACGCCGTGCAGTGCCACCGCGACGGGCGCGTCGACTACATCCTTCGCAACGTTCCACCGTCGCTCGCGTCGCTCGACCGTTGTTTGACACGCTCCCTCGGCGATCTCCTGTGGGAAGACCGCTCGCCCGCTAATCCGCGGAAACGACAACTGCTCCAGATGGAGCGCACCTTCTGCCACGACGTGGTCGCGTCGACGGTGCTTCACCTCGGTCGGACGCTGGGACCGCACATCCTCCAGGTCGAATACATCTGGATGACTCGGATGCTGCCCCTCGTGCGCGGCGACGTCCTCAAGGTCGTCGACACGATCGACGTCTTTTCGAGCATTCAGCAGAAGGTTTCGGCGTTTGGTCTCGACGACGTGGTGATCGAGGCGCAAGAGGAGGCCGAGCGTCTGCGCCGCACCGATCTCGTCATCGCCATACAAAACACGGAAAGGGCGGCACTCGAGCGGCTCGCACCGTCGGTGCCGGTCATCACTGCGGGCGTGGACTTCGAGGTCGTCGCCGACACTGGCGTCCCCGACAGTCATCGGATCCTCTATGTCGGGTCGAACAATCCGAGGAACCGCAAAGGCCTCGACGATTTTCTGCGCCTGGCATGGCCGCTCGTTCGCCGCCGGTTGCCTCAGGCCGAGCTGCTCGTGGCCGGCAGCGTGAGCGAGATCGTCACTGCCAGAGAAATACCAGGCGTCAGTGCCATTGGGCCGGTAGACGACGTGACTCCGCTCTATCGTCATGCGGCGATCGTGATCAATCCGGCCGTCGCCGGCACCGGAATCAAGATCAAAACGCTCGAGGCGTTGTGCCACGCACGCCAGGTTGTCACCTGGCCGAACGGCGTCGAAGGATTGGACCCCAGTCTGGCGCAACTCTGCGTGGTGGCCCACGACTGGTACGAGTTCTCCGAGCAACTTGTGCACGCGCTTTCGGCCTCCGGCGCCCACGCGATCGACGCCGGCGCGCGCAGCCTGATCGCCCGGCACGTCTCTCCGGAATACGTTTACGCGTCGTTGGACGAAGCGTTTGGCGCGTTCTTCGAACGAACACTGGCGGTGGACGATGCGCGCGATTGATGTCTTTGTCGACTTTTCGTCGTCTTCCAAGACCGTGGCGTCGCACGCGATGGCGCGACTCGAGAGTCCCGATTCGCTGGGAGGCATCGCCAGCCGGATCTTCTGTGCGGCGCCGCAGAGCGGATTCATTGATGCCAACGAATCACAGCGAGGCGTGTGGCGCATTCTAGATCTCGGACCCGTCGAAGCGTGCGATCACGCGATGTCGGCTGCGGCGGACAGTGGGTGTCCGCTCCTGGTGTTGATGGGCGGCATCGAGCCTGGTTGCGACGCCATCGGCACCCTCCTCGGGGCCTTCGACGATGACCCGATGGTCGGGTTTTCGTCGCCTCGCTTGACGGGCCGTCACCCTGACAGCATCGCGGCGCTCGGCGAAGGAGGCGACCGCACCCTGCCGGAGCTGCCGCGGCGTCTGCTGGCGGAACTGCCGCCGTCGTACCTCGTCGCCGACGCTCGGTCGCGTTGTCTCCTGATCAAACGTGACATCCTGGCGAATTTCGGCCGCCTCGATTTGCGTTTCAACTCTCTGGCCGGTGCGCTCCGGCACTACGTCGGCTGCGCGCGCCGTTGCGGATTTCGCACGCTCGTCTGCAATCAAGCGGTCGCGATCGACACGAGCCCGGACAAACGGAATCCCCCTCGCGCGACGATTCACAGCTTGCCCCGGCGCGACCAGATACTGCTTCAGGAATTGCTGCCCGACGTCGAGCGGACGGATGTCGAGTTCGGCACGCAGCCGGTTGCATCAATCGAGACGCGGCTCGCGCGAGCACTTCCACACGCGTACGCAGCGAGGCCGTCGCTGCTGCTCGACATCCGCAACTGCGGCCGGTACACGAATGGGACGGCGAAGGCGGCGCTCGGCATCGCGCGCGGCTTACGGACGCTCGGCGCCGACTGGGACGTGGCGCTTCTGGCCCGTCGCGAGGCATCTCTGGCGCATGGACTCGAGGAGCTGTTTCCGGAGTGGCCGATCTACACCAGCCTGCCGGACCGTCAGTTCACGCTCGCTCTCCGCCTGTCTCAACCGTGGCACATCGAGGAACTGATCGAACTGCACGGCCTCGCGGCGTACAACGTCTATCTCTTCCTCGACACGATTTCGTGGGACATCGCCTATCCCGCACCGCGACACCTGGACGGCACGTGGCGTTTCCTGGCCGATCAGGCTGACGGTCTCGTATTCATCTCCGAGTTCACTCGCGACCGATTCCTCCGCCGTTTCGGCGAGGCGGCGGCGGTTCCACAGGTCGTGTCTCATCTCTCGTTCGAGCCTGCCGATTACGTCCATCCCGACGTCCAGAGGGCGCGCGACCCGCAGGGCCCGATCTTCGTCGTCGGCAACGGATACGACCACAAGGACGTGTCGCGAACGATCGAGCTGCTTACGACCGCGTTTCCGTTCGAGCCGATCGTGGCGCTGGGACCAGTGCCGGCCCCGACTCCGCGCGTGACTGTGTTCGAGAGCGGCTCGTTGTCGGAACTCGAGCTGCATCATTTGTACGCAGGCTCCCGCGCGGTTGTCTTCCCCTCGTTTTATGAGGGCTTTGGCTTTCCAATTGTCACAACACTGGCGTACGGCGGCACGCTACTCGCCCGCCGCTCGGCGCTGCTGAGCGAGATCGCCGGCGAGTGCCGGCCGCATCAGGGCTGCATCGTGCCGTTCGATCGCCGTGAAGACATGGTGGAGCTCGTCGGACGGATCCTCCATCACGAGACCGTCCCCGAGCTTCCGCTGGGCGGCGCACTCGCAGGCGAGACCCCCAAGTCGTGGCGTGACGTCGCCGCCACCATCACGACGTTTGCCGGCGAGCTGTCGTCCGATCTGTCTCGAAGCCGATGGCGATCCCGCGAGCACTCGATCCGGCAACTCCTGGCAGCCCGCGCCGACGTGGCGCCGGTCGGGGCTGCCGGATGAGCTCGATCGTCATCGCCGGATCGCTGGCGCAGAAACCAGGGCGCGGCGGGCACAGCTGGGTGTTCCTGCAGTACCTCCTGGGCTTCCGGAAGCTTGGCTGGGATGTCGTTTTTCTCGACCGGCTCGAGCCCGACATGTGCGTTGACGATGCTGGCGCACCAGCGCGCGTTGAGGACTCGGCGAACCTTCGGTACTTCCTCGAGATCATGCGTCGATTCGGGTTCGAGGGCCGGTACGGACTGCTGTGCGGAAGCCGAACGTTCGGGCTCAGTCGATTGGAAATCGTCGAGCGCCTCGCGGCGTCTGCGGCGCTCGTCAACATCATGGGGTTCATCAACGACCCGGAGGTGCTCGCGGCCGCACCCAGACGCATCTTCCTCGACATCGACCCAGGCTTTGGACAGATGTGGCAGGCGCTGGGGCTGCACGACGCGTTCTCGGGTCACGACTCGTTCGTCACGATCGCCGAAGCGATCGGCAGGCCCACGTGCTCGATTCCGCTCTGCGGCCGCACCTGGATCACCACGCGGCAACCGATCGTGCTCGACGAATGGACCGTGGCCGACGCGCCGGCCGATGGCGGCGTTTTCACCAGCATTGCGAGTTGGCGTGGGGCCTACGGACCGATCTCGTATCGAGGCACGACCTACGGACTGCGTGCGCACGAGTTTCGGAAGTTCGCGCGGCTACCGGATCTGGCGGCGCGCCGGTTCGAAGTGGCGCTCGACATCTCGAACGCCGACGCGAAGGACGTCGAACTGCTGTGCGGCAACGGCTGGTCGATCGTCGAGCCCATGGCCGCGGCGGGCGATCCGTGGCGGTACCGCGACTACATTCGCCGCTCGGCCGCCGAACTGATGATCGCCAAAGGGATGTATGTGCACACCCACAGCGGCTGGTTCAGCGATCGCAGCATCTGTTATCTGGCCAGTGGCCGTCCCGTGCTGGCACAGGACACGGGGTTCAGTGAGACGGTGCCGACCGGCGAAGGTCTGCTCGCGTTCGAGACCGTCGAGCAGGCGGCTGACGCCGCACGCGCGGTCGCACGCGATTATCCGCGTCACGCCAGCGCGGCGCGCCGGCTGGCCGAGACCTATTTCGACTCGTCGAACGTGCTGGGCACGCTCACTCGAAAGTTGAACCTGTGCTGAGGCCGATATGTCGTTGATCGTCGTCGCCGGCGCGCTCGCCAACAAGCCGCACAACGGCGGCGCGGCGTGGACGCGTCTCAGCTGGCCGCTTGGCCTCAAGAAGCTGGGCTGCGACGTATACTTCTTCGAACAGATCGACGAGTGCGCGGACGACTCGGGTGCCGCGTGCGAGTTCGATCGCTCGGCCAACCTCGCCTATTTCGCCGACGTCACGGCACGATTCGGTCTCGCCGGCCGGGCAGCACTTTTCTCGGAACGCGGCGGACGCTCGTCCGGTCTCGATTCGAGCGCCGCCGCCGAGATCGCCGACGCCGCCGATCTCCTCGTCAATATCAGCGGCCACCTCACGCTGGACGCGTTGAAGCCGCGTTTTCGCAAACGGGTGTTCGTCGATCAGGATCCCGGGTACACCCAGTTCTGGCATCTGAACGGTCTCGCGGAGGATCGGCTTCGCGATCATCACTTCTACTTCACCGTCGGCGAGAACATCGGCACGCCCGGCTGCCTCATTCCGTGTGGTGGGATCGCATGGCGACCGCTTCGCCAGCCGGTGGTACTGGAGGAGTGGCCGGTTGCACCTTGCGAGGGCCAGACCCCGTTCACAACCGTCGGCAGCTGGCGGGGACCGTACGGCCGCGTCGCCATCGACGGACGGCTGCTCGGTACGAAGGCCCATGAGTTCAGAAAGTTCCTCCCGCTTCCCGCCCTGTCGCACGAACGGTTCGAAATCGCGTTGTCCATCGATCCGTCCGACAGCCGTGATCTCGACGCATTGCGCGAGCACGCGTGGGCGATCGTCGATCCGCGAACCGTCGCCTGCGACCCATGGAGTTTTCGCCGGTACGTCCAGGGCGCAGGCGCGGAGTTCTCGGTCGCACAGGGCATTTACGTCGAGACGCACTCCGGGTGGTTCAGCGATCGAACCGCTCGGTACCTGGCGTCGGGAAAGCCGGCGCTCGTGCAGGACACCGGATTCAGTGCCAGGTACCCGACCGGATGCGGCCTCGTGGCGTTTCGTACGCTCGACGAAGCGGCGCACGGGGTGCGCACGATCACCCGCGACTACGGCGCGCATTCCCGTGCGGCGCGCTCGATCGCGGAAGAGTTCTTCGACTCGGACACGGTATTGGCGAGCTTCCTTCGAGACGTGGATGTGACGATATGACGTTTCAACTCCGTTCGCAGCGATTGGCCGGTTGCGCCGCGCTGCTGGCCTGTCTCTTCGTCGCAGGCCTGTCGGCGCAGGCGACGCAGGGCGAGCTTCGCGGAACCGTGCGCGACCAGACGGGCGCGGTCGTGGCCGGCGCATCGGTCATGGTGTTCGCCCGCGACGGCCGCTCGCGAAGCACGACGACTGATGGCGAGGGAAAGTATCACCTCGAACGACTGCCCGAAGGACGGTCCACCATGCTGGTCCGGCGTGGCGGGTTCATGGAGTACACGGGCGACATCGACCTGCAGGCCGAGCGAACGGTCTTCCGCGACGTTGTGCTCAAAGTTGCGATTGCCGTGAAGGTCGACGTGAAGGAGCGCGAGGGTCTGTCGGCCGACCCGCGGAGAAACCTGTCAGCGCTCATCCTGACCGGAAAGGATTTGGCCGCCCTGCCCGATGATCCACAACTCCTGTTGTTCAGGGCGCTGCAGATGGCCGGCGCCAGCGGCAGGCCCGGAGACGTCGCGGTGTACGTCAACGGATTTCGCGAGTACCGCCGGCTCCCACAGAAGAACACGATCGAGATGATCCGCATCAACTCCAACCCGTTTTCGGCGGAGTTCGCGGAGCAGGGCGCGCGGCGCGTCGAAATCGTCACCAAAGCCGGATCAGACACGTTTCACGGGGACGTCGGCCTGCAGCTTCGCACCAGCGCGATGGATGCGCAAAATCCCGTCTCCGAGACCAAGCCGGACACGAGCTACTCCACCGCCAAGGGCTACCTCCAGGGTCCAATCATCAAGGATCACGCGAGCTTTCTCGTCTCAGGAGGGTTTTGGCAGCAGGACGACAACGCATTCGTTCACGCGACGATTCTCTCGCTCGGCGCTCGTTCGGTCGAGCCGTTCGGCGCGACCGTCGCGACGCCGACCAATGTCCGCTCCGGATCGGCACAGGTGGACGTGAGGGCGGGCAGCAACACGATCAATGCGTCGTTTGCGAGAGCTGACGAGACGGACCATAGCCTGGGACTGCAGAGCGGGTTCGATCTGCCGGAACACGCGTACGACCGCACCGCCAGCGACAACACCGGACGGCTGTGGTGGACTTCGCTCGGCCGGCGAACGGTCAACGACGTGCGAATCGAGGTGACCCGGGGCCTTTCGCAAACGCTGCCCTTGACGACGACGCCCGCAGTGATTGTGCTCGATGCGTTCAACGCCGGCGGAAATCAGGCGGCGCCGGTGCGGCGAGCAGCCACCGGATGGCTGGTCAGCGACGCGTTGACGATGCAGCGAGGCAGCCACACGTTCAAGACCGGTGGGCAGGTCGAGTCGGCGCGCGAGGACTACCTGGATCGCTCTGGATTTGGTGGAACCTACACGTTCGGCGCGGACGTCGAGCGGGACGCGCTCGGCAGGCCGGTGCTCAACCCCGCCGGCGGGCCGATTCCGATCTCCCCCATCGAGCGCTACCGCCGGACGATTCTCGGCGCGGCTGGCTACGTTCCGTCACAGTTCCTGATCGTCCGCGGCGATCCGGAGCTCGGCATCGAACAGCGGAATCTCGGCTTTTTCTTTGTTGACGACTGGTCGCTGTCCAGACAGGTGACGTTCTCGTACGGCGTCCGTCAGGACATTCAGAACGACGTGCCGTTCCGAATGAATCTGGCGCCGAGAGCGAGCGTCGCATGGCTGCCCGACGCCGCGGGGAAGAATGTAATCAGGTTTGGAACAGGGATCTTCTACCGGCGCGTGGAGCCGCAGATCACGCTCGACACCATGCGGTTCGACGGCGTCAACCGACAACAGTTCACGGTCGAGACACCATCGTTCTTCCCAGGGCCGCCGACCATCGACGGGTCGCTGCCGGTGCACTCGACCGTCTACACGAAGGCTGAAGGACTGCGTGTGCCGCGGTCCCTGGTCAGCACGATCAGCTACGAGCGTCAGCTGCCGGGCAACCTTTACGCAGTGGCCCAGTACCTCTTCGCTCGCGGCGCCGATCTGCTGCGGCTGCGCGACATCACCGCGCCCGCCACCGGCTACACCGGAGCATCGCCGAATCCGGTCCTCCAGTTCGAATCGACCGGCCGGTCATTGCAGCATCAGTTGATGATCGGTCTTCGACAGAGCGACCAGGACATGTCGTTCTACGCGAACTACGTGTACGGCACGAAGCGCAGCGACACGGACAATCCGTACACCCTTCCCGCCAACTCGAACGACCTGACGACGGAGTTCGGCTGGGCGGCTGACGATCAACGTCACCAACTCGTCGCCGGAGCGTCGCTGCAGTTCGACGCTCTGCTGCTGAATCCGTCGATCGCGATCGCCACCGGCCGCCCGTTCAACGTCACGACCGGCCTCGACAACAACCACGACACGCTGTTCATGGACCGGCCATCGTTCGCGGAGTCGGGCGATCCCGGCGCGATCGCCACGCAATACGGACTGCTCAATCCAAATCCGCGGCCGGGCGAAACGATCGTTCCACGCAACCTCGGACGGGAGCCGATGCAGATCACCATCGACCTGAGCGCCACTCAGACGCTCGCCACGGGAGTGACGTTGACGGTGGACCTGCAGAACCTGCTCAACGCCGACCGCCTGTACGGAACCAACGGCGTGCTCACCGCTCCGTTGTTCGGCGTTCCGAATCAGGCGCTCAACGGACGCCGCCTCTGGCTGGCCCTGCGGTTCGCGTTCTAGTGGATGCCATGGCGGGCGGACTTCGCATTCTGCTCAGCGGCATGCTCGCCGGCGACCCGTATCAGGGCGGGGCGACGTGGGCCGTCCTGCAGTACGCGGCCGGACTCCGGCGGCTCGGACACGACGTTTATGTCGTCGAGCCGATTATCGAGCGGGCGTTGCAGCCTCGAGGTGTTGCGCTCGCGCAGTCGACGAACGCCGCCTATTTCCGCGCAGTCGTGACGCGATTCGACCTGACGTCGCGGGCCGCGCTGCTGCAACAGGACACACGCGAGACAGTGGGCCTCGGCTATGACGCTGTCGCGCGAGCCGCACGACAATGCGACCTGCTGATCAACGTCTCGGGGATGCTCAGCGATCCTCGCCTGATCGAGTCGATCCCACGGCGCGTGTATCTCGACCTCGATCCGGCATTCAACCAGCTCTGGCAAGCCGTCGAAGGAATCGATGTCAGGTTCGACGGCCACACGCACTTCGTCACCGTCGGGACACTGATTGGAACGCCGGCGTGCGACGTTCCGACCTGCGGACGGACCTGGATTCCGACACTGCAGCCGGTGGTGTTGCCGGAATGGCCGTCACGGCCCGGCCGGCCGGCCGGCGCGTGGACCACGGTCGGCAACTGGCGCGGCTACGGATCGATCGAGCATCGCGGCGTCAAGTACGGACAGAAAGCGCATTCGTTCCGTCGAATCGCCGACCTCCCGGCGCGGACCCGAGAGCGCCTGCAGCCGGCGCTCTCGATTCACCGGGACGAGGGTGCCGATCTCGCCGCGCTCACCGCCAACCAATGGCGCGTCGTCAATCCGGCGATCGTCGCGCGTACCCCCGATACGTATCGCCGGTTTATTCAGCAATCCAAAGGCGAGCTCGGGATCGTCAAGAGCGGGTACGTATTGTCGCGTTGCGGATGGTTCAGCGACCGCAGCGCGTGCTACCTCGCGTCGGGACGGCCGGTGGTCGCCGAGGAAACCGGCTTTGGGTCATCTCTCCCGATCGGCGAGGGTTTGCTTTCGTTCAGCACCGTGGAGGACGCTGCGGCCGCGCTCGAGAGCGTAGCCGCGGGCTACGACAGACACTGCCGGCGCGCGCGAGAGATCGCCGAAACATTCTTCCAGTCGGACGTCGTCCTTCGGGCGCTGCTGGAACGCGTAGGAGTCGCGAATGAGACAGACTGCGAACGCTCAACAGCCGACGGCGGCCCGGTCGTCGGAGCTTCAGCGCGAGCTCGAGGAACGGCTCGCTAGTCATTTCGGCCAGCGGCGGCCGATCGTCAGCATCGATCGGCGGCCCTCGCCGTACACATCGAGCTTCCCCGTCGAGGAGCTCGATGTCCGGTTCGCGGACGGGTTCGCGCTGCAGATGGTGGTGAAGGACCTGAGCCCTGACGCGATGCCGAACGCGGCGCGCCGCGCCCGTCCTGCGTTCCTTTACGACCCGCGGCGCGAGATTGAGGTGTACCGGTGGATCCTGCCGCACGCGCCGCACGGTACGGCTACCTGGTACGGCGCAGTCGCCAGTGCGGCCGCCCGGCGCTATTGGTTGTTTCTCGAGCGGGTGCGCGGGCTCGAGTTGCGCCATGTGGGCGCCCTGTCGACCTGGAAAGAGGCGGCGCGCTGGGCCGCACGATTTCATCGCTCGTTCGCGCCCGGTGTGATCGCACGGCTGCTGCCGACATCGCGGCTTCTCGTGTACGACGAGGCTTACTACCGGCGTTGGCTCGAGCGGGCGCGCCAAATCGTCGGATCGCGCCCGGGGTCGCGGCGGATCGTCGAGAGGATCGCGTCGGCCTACGACTGCGCTATCGATCGACTCGTCGCCATGCCGAGGACGCTGATCCACGGAGAGTTCTATCCGTGTAACGTCGTGGTTCGTACTGCCGGACGTCGGGTGCGCGTCTGTCCGGTCGATTGGGAGATGGCGGCTTACGCGCCCGCGCTGGTGGATCTCGCATCGCTCGCCACAGGCTGGAATTCGCGCGCACAGCGCGCGATCGTTCGCGCGTACCACACCGCAATGTCGGGCGGAGTGTCGGCGACCGGAATTCCCGACGAGTTCTGGAGAGATCTCGAGTGCTGCCGGCTGCACCTCGCCGTGCGCATGCTCGGCTGGTCGACAGCCTGGCAACCGCCACCACAGCATGCCTTCAACTGGCTCGAGGAGGCGACGCAGGTCGCCGACAGGCTGCGCCGAACGTGACACGGCTGATCGTCAACGCGGACGATTTCGGTCAGTCGGCGGGCATCAACGAGGGGATCATCCGGTGCCACGAGCAGGGAGTGGTTACGAGCGCCAGCCTGATGGTGAACTGGCCTTGGGCGGCGGCGGCGGCCGAGTACGCTCGGCGCACCCCTGCGTTGAGCGTCGGCCTCCACCTCGACCTGGGTGAATGGGTGTTCCGAAACGGCGAATGGACATCGCTTTACCAGGTTGTGCAGCCTGATGATCCGTCGGCGATCGAGCAGGAGCTGGTCCGCCAGCTCGAACGGTTCCGGCGGCTGATGCGATGCGATCCAACGCATATCGACTCACATCAGCATGTGCATCAGCACCAACCAGTCAACTTGATCGTGAGGACGCTCGGTGATCGGCTCGGTGTGTCCTGTCGGGGTCTCAGCGATCTGGTCTCCTATCACGGCGAGTTCTACGGACAAACTGGAGACGGCCAACCGCTCGAAGGCGCAATCACCCTCGAGCGCTTGACCACGATCCTGTCAGCGCTCCCGGTCGAGACGATTGAGCTTGGATGCCACCCAGGCCTGCGAGGCGACGCGCCAGGGATGTACGTAGGCGAGCGCGGAGCCGAAGCACGAGTGCTCTGCGATGCCAGATTGCGCGCCGCCATCGCCGCGCAAGGCATCCAACTGATTTCATTCCACGATCTGCGACAACACGCGAGCGCCCGGCCTGCGCCTGCGTAATGAACGACCGACTCCGAACCCCAAAGAGGTGATGCGGCGCTACCCGGCGGCCGTGGACGTAGACAACTGGACGGCTACGAATCCATGCGGCGAATTCAGACATCGTTGTCGTGGCGACCGGGGTACGCTTCTGCTGCCGCTTATGTCAACGGATCGACACATCGTACAGTGTGGCGCCGGCTTCGCGGCCGATCTCCCGCAGATCCGCGCGATCCTCTCGCAGCTTGGTAACCATCCAGGACAGCGCATGGACGTCGTAGAGATAAAAGTGTTTGTAGCGGCCGATGAAGATTCCGTAGTCTTCGACCGACACTGCCGTCCAATCGCGCAGAACGGTGTAATCGCGCTCGAGCGAATCGGTGCCGACAAAGCGGAGTGCTGCCGGGCCATCCGTCACATAAAACAGCAACGGGCGGCTCTCGGCGGGCGCGTAGTACCACAGCGGCAAGTAGAGCGTGCCTGTCACGGCCACGGGAATCCGCTTCGATAGCGCCGAGGTGAGAAGTGGTCGATAGCCGAACGGGGTGTTATTGCCTCCCTCGACCCGAATGTCTCGCGCCAGCGAGAACGTCAGCGCGAGGGTTGGAAGCACGCACAGCAGCACGCTCGCCGGCGGATTGCGCATCCGCGATATGAGGAGCGGTATGACGACCGAAACGCCGATGACCGCTGACATCGCGTAGCGGGACACGAACGCTCCCGAGACTGTGATGATCGCCACGATCATTGCGACCAGCGGGATGAGGAGGGTCGCTATAGCGGCCGCCACTTCGTGAGTCTCGATTCGAGGGAGCACACGGTCGCGCCGTGCGAATGAAGGCACCAGGGAGGTCGCCGCGATCAGCAGGCCGAGCGTCACGGTCCATCGGCCCAAAAGCCCTTGTGTGATGGCAAAGTACGACGCCGGGACCGCGCTCCACGTCATTTTCTGGAAATACGTCGTCGATTGCAGCGAGGCCAGCTCGAGAAGAGTGTAGAGCGGAAGGCTCGCCACGGCGGCGACCGCTACCGCACCCAAAACTCCCCAGTCGAATTTTCGAGTCCGGTTGAGTCGAACAAGTTCGCCGACTCCGATCGGAAATACTGCCAGCGCGGCGTAGAAGTGCGTCCACATTCCAAGTGCGAGCGCGAGCGCGAGCAGCGGCAGGTGCAATGCGCGCCGCTGTCCGTTCGCCGCCTCGGACCATGAATACAGCGCGAACGCCACGAATCCGAGCATAAGGCCGTAACCGCGCGCTTCATAGGCGTAGCTGGCCGCTCCCGAAATCAGCGTAAACAGCATGGCACCGAGTCCGGTCATGGTATCCGAGCGTCGTCTCACGATTGCGAAGGCGGCGAGGGTCCAGAGCCACACGCCCATCATCGGTGGCAGGCGCATAAGAACACGACCCGCTCCGAAGACTGCGAAGATCGCGTGGGTCAAGACAGAATTGAGCGGCGGCATAATGTCCAGGCCGGCTTGCTCGGCGGCCCAGATCGACGGCAGCGACGGCAGACTTGCGATGACGATCGTATAGATCTCGTCGTGCCAGAACGGCTTCAGGCTGGCGCGCTGGATCATCAGCGCGAAAAACAGCAGGCTGAATTCGAGCACACACAGGCGCCAGTGGTTGTTCGCCGCGGCGCAGCAGCGTTCCGAGACCCGTAGGACGTTTGCGAGCGCGAGACGGACGCCGCCGAGGCCGGCCGATCGCCGCCGAACGTCGCCTCGCGTGGCAGCTGTCTCCTGGGTCTGGAATGATCGTTCGCTCAGAGCGCGACATCATCTCATGGGCCAGCGTCCGTTTCTGATCACAAATTTGGCACGGACCTAACAGCCCGGCTGCCGGCCGGTCGAATCGGACCGACTCGAAGCCGGCGGTGAACAACTTCCTACTTCAGCGTGCAGACGCGAGCAACGACGACGATCAGCTGCCGCCGCATACACGTCGCGAGCTTTTGTATGACACTCGCGCCTCGTGCTGAGTCGAGTTGAGGCGAATGCCCGGTGACCAACGTGACCGACTCGGCGGTTATCAGTATGATGCGCTGTTCGCCGACTTCGTCGTCTTTGCGGACAGGTCCAACAGCGATGAAGTTTTTCCGCACACAACCAACACCAGCCGCCGGTGCTCCACCGGATCCGGTGCGTCCGACGGAAAAGGCAACAGTTGCCGACATCATGCTCGCGTATCGCCTCATCCTCAAGCGCGAGGCGGATCCCGCTGGGCTCGCCGCCTACACCCAACGCGTCCGCGAAGGTCTGACGCTTGAAGGGTTGCTCCAGCATTTGCTCGACTCACCCGAACGCGAGGACCGGATCCGGAGAGGAGACGTCCAGCGGGAGGCTGAGCGAGCACCAGCGGTAGACGTCTCACTCATCGACCCCAAGGAGGTGATGCGGCGCTACTCGGTTGCCGAGCTGAACGAGACCGCCGACGAGTACTACCGGGTGATGCAGGATCCAGATCTGACCCTGCGGAAGCCCTTTCAGTCGGTGAACGAGACACCGGAAATGCTGGAAAACCTGGGCGCACTCCTTGGCGGGCTGCACCTCGGCAAGGCGATGACGGTCCTCGATTTCGGCGCCGGGACGTGCTGGCTGTCGCGCCTGATCGCGCAGTTGAACTGTGCGGTGATCTGTTGCGATCCGTCGGCGGCGGCGCTCGACATCGGCCGCCGGTCCTTCGAGGAGCATCCGCCCATCGCCCGCGAAGTGCTGCCGCCGCGATTCCTCCGGTTCGACGGCCACGCGCTGGAGCTGGCCGATGAATCCGTGGACCGAATCATCTGCTTTGATGCCTTTCATCACGTGCCAAACCAGGCGGAGGTGCTGCGCGAGCTCGGACGCGTGCTGCGGCCCGGGGGAATCGCTGGATTCAGCGAGCCTGGGCGCTACCATTCGCGCGCGCCGCAGTCGCAGTACGACATGCGGAATCACCGCGTGCTCGAGAACGATATCGACCTGAACGCGATCTTTTCGCTGGCCGAGCCCGCCGGCTTTACACAGGTAAAGGTGCGGACGCTGAACGACCTGGCAATCAGCCTGGAGCAGTACAACGCTCTCTTCGACGGTTCGGTCGCGAGCCTGGAGCTACGCTCGGCGGCCTGGCAACGAATGCACGAGACGATGCTGAACCGGACCGTGTTCTTCCTCCACAAAGGCGAGCGGCGACTCGACAGCCGCGGACACGACGGTCTGGCGCACCGGATGAGCGTTCACCCCGAGACCGTGTCATCCCCGGACGGTGATGCTGTGACATTGACGTTCACGATCACGAACACCGGAACGGCGCACTGGCTCCACCAGGGGCCGCATATTTTCGGACTCGTGCGCCTCGCGTGTCACCTGTACGATGAACACGGCGCCCTGCTGAACCTGGATCATTTTCGACGCGAGTTGCCTGAACCTGTTGCGCCCGGCCAGACCGTCCTGATGACGGTGACGGTTCCAGTGCCCGAGCGGCAACCATGCTTGCTCGGGTTCGATCTGGTTGCCGAGGGCGTCCGATGGTTCGAAAAGGCAGGATCCAAACCGGTTCACGTCAGGATCAATCGACAGGACCAAGAGCTGTAGGTGTAGCGGCCTACACTCTGGTCAGAGGACCCGACTACCTCTCTGCCTTCATCATCGCGTCGGCAATCCTCTTCATGCCGTCGGGGAGGTTCGAGCCGAAACCCTCTTGAACCTGGTTCACGTACGCCGCTGCGTTGTCGCCGGACAGGATAATGCGCTGCGTGATCCGGGTTCGATGGTTCGACACAGTGGCAAACAACCACTCAAACGAAATAACAGCCCCGTCCAGCGGCATGTCTATAACGAAGGCCGCGCCGGGCTGAACGTCACGGATTTGCCATCGCAAAGGTTCGCATCCGGGAAGCAGGGTCGTTCCCCACGATCCACTGGCGAAGGGACCGTCGAGTTGAAATTGCGCGGGCGGGTCGTCCCAGTTACCAACATCCGTTCGCCAGTTCCAGGCGAACGACGGACTGACATCGGCTTCTACTGAATGCTCAAGTTGGTAGGCCCCCATCAAACCCAGCTCGAAGCCAATGTATCCCATTCCGCAACACCACGAGGTGCTGTTCTCGTAAGCACTTCTCACCCGCTAACAACGACTGGACGACCTCTCAGCCCTCAGCCCTCCTCAAGATAAAGCTCAGGGTCCCGCCAGATTCTCCCAAGCAGAAGCGGCGCCGAAGACGCGCAATGACGTGCAGCCGAATGCCTTGGCGACCAGCCGGCGAGCGGCAGCAGCGTTGCTCGAAACGCGGATGGGCGGAGCGATCCGCCGACCGATTCTTTACTCGTCTTCAGCGCTGATTTGCGGAGGACTGTTTTATGCGTTTGTTGGTTCGCTGCGGAGTGTCTCTCGCTGCCGCGTTCGTCATCGGCATCTTCGCGTACGCAGCCGGAGACGCGCCTCAGAGCAATAGTTGGATCGCCATCGGCGAATTGAACGTGGCCCGCGCTAACGCGGCATCGGTTCTTCTCGACGACGGCCGGGTACTCGTCACCGGCGGACGCACCGCTGACGGCCCGCTTCGCAGCGCAGAACTGTTCACACCGGCCGCGGGCTTCAACGCTGCCGGTGAGATGCTGTCCGAGCGCAGCGGACATGCCGCGGTCAAGCTGGACGACGGCCGCGTGCTCGTCACCGGTGGCGTCGCCGCGGACGGCATGGCAGTCAACAGCGCCGAAATCTACGACCCCTCGACCAACGACTGGCACGCCGTTCCCGCATCGATGTCCGAAGCGCGCGCGGGCCACACCGCAACGCTGCTCGGCGACGGCCGCGTGCTGATTGCCGGCGGCGACGTGGCCGGCGTCCCGAGTTCCACGTTCGAAGTGTACGATCCGAATCTTGACGAATTTCGTGTCGCCGGAGTCCTCTCAGCGCCGCGAATGCAGCACGCGGCGGCACATCTCGCTGATGGTCGAGTGCTCATTGCGGGCGGAACCGACGGGAACGTCCCGCTGGCGTCCGCCGACGTTCTGGACGCCGACGCGGGATGGGTGGGCCAGGCCACGATGGTCGAAGCGCGCACGGGCCTGACGGCGACAACACTGCTCGACGGGAAGGTGCTCGTCGCCGGTGGTGCGAATGCGACCGGGGAATTGACGTCGGCCGAAGTGTTCGATCCGGCGACCGGCAGTTTCACGCCGACCGACAACACGCTGACCGCCGCGCGCCGGAACCACCTCGCCTTCCTGCTCCCCCACAACAACCAGGTGCTCATCGTCGGCGGCCTGGCCGGCGGGAACGCCGTCGCCACGGCGGAGTACTTCACGCCGTGGGACGGGGCGAACGGGACGTTCTGTGCGCCACCGGTGTGCGCGAGCGGCTATGCCGGGCCTGCCGCGCCGGCGACAACGCGTGCGTGGGCAACCGCCAGCGCGCTCAGCTTTCCCGCAAGCGCGACCAATCGATCGGGTCCGGGAGACGGCTTGTTTCTGCTTGCAGGTGGATCCGGCCAGCGGAGCGCGGAGCTGCTCGGCTTCGCAACCGTCAAAACGGACAAAGATGATTACGCGCCCGGTACGACGGTAACGATCACCGGCAGCGGCTGGCAGCCGTATGAATCGGTCGCACTCGTCCTCGTCGAGCAGCCGCTGCTCGACACGCATCCGCTTCTCGATGTGACGGCGGATGGAAACGGGAACATCGTCAGCACCGAGTTCAAGCCGGATGTCCACGACTTGAACATCCGTTTCATGCTTACGGCGTATGGTACTGCCTCGCAAGCGCAGACGACGTTTACTGACGCCCTCAATCTGCAGATCGTGGGCAAAGACAACGGTCAGCACAAAAGCGTCGGCGGCGAGGAAGATCTTGGCTCGATTTCTCAGGGGACAGACCTCTCGCTCACATGTCCCCGTGGCAGTGGTCTCACCGTCAGGGGCACTGGTGGTGGTTCCACAACGTGGAGTCTTGGGTACGCAGGAACGGGAACCGACAACAGTACCCTGTCACCACTCTCGATTCTCTCGCCGAGTTCCGCGTCGAGTGAAAGCGATGTGTGCGTGGCGATGACGATCAACACAAACGCGCTGATCGCGGGAGCGACCTATCACGGATCGCTTCGAGTCGATGGTTCGGGAGCAAACAGCAGCGACTACTTCTTCAGGTTCGCGGTCAGTGCCGGCGCTGCGACAACCACAACCAACGCAGCCGGCGCCACGGCCACATATGGTGATTCAAGCGTCGCGCTCAGCGCGACGGTCACGTCGAGTTCCACGGTGAACACGGGGACGGTCACGTTCACGGTGAAAAATGGCGGGACCACAATTGGCGCGTCTACCACCAGCGGGACCGTGTCCGGCGGCAATGCGACCGTCAGCTACAACTTGCCCGCCGGAACCGACGCCGGCAGCTATAGCATCGAGGCCGTCTACAACGCGGGCGCGGGCTTCAGCGGGAGCAGTGACGCGACCCCAGGGACCCTGACGATTAATCCGAAGGGCGTGACGGTGAGCATTAGCGGAGGCCCGTTCACTTTTGACGGGAGCTCGCACGCCGCAGCGGTTACGACGACGCCGCCCGCAGTGAGCCACACGGTGAACTACAGCCGGGTGTCGCCGCCCTACGATTCGGCAACGCCGCCGATCGATGCGGGGACGTATGCGGTGACGGTCACAATCACGAACGCGAACTACGCGCTGTCAGGATCGGGGACCGACAGCATCACGATCAGCCCTGCGCCAGTCACAGCGACAGCCGGCGGCGGGACGGGCACCTACAACGGGTCGACGCAGAGCCCGTCGGCGTGCGTGGTGTCGGGCACCTACACCGGCGACTTGGCGTGCGCGAACAATCCAGCGTCGGTGGGTCCCGATGCGGGAACGACGGCGATCGTTCCGGTCGTGAGCGGAACAGGGTTGACCAACTTCGCGGTCACCTTGGCGAACGGGTCCCACGAGATCAAGAAGGCGCCGGTGACGGCCACAGCCGGCGGCGGGACGGGCACCTACAACGGGTCGACGCAGAGCCCGTCGGCGTGCGTGGTGACGGGCACCTACACCGGCGACTTGGCGTGCGCGAACAATCCCGCGTTTGTGGGTCCCGAAGCGGGGACGACGACGATCAGCCCGGCGGTGAGCGGACTCGCGCAGAGCAACTTCGAGATCACGTTGGCGAACGGGTCCTACGAGATCAAGAAGGCGCCGGTCGCGGTGACAGCGGGCAGCGGGGCCGGCTTCTACAACGGGTCGACGCAGAGCCCGTCGGCATGCGTGGTGTCGGGCGTCTACACCGGCGACCTGGCGTGCGCGAACAATCCGGCGTCCGTGGGTCCAGAAGCGGGGACGACGACGATCGCTCCGATCGTGAGCGGACCGGGGTTGACCAACTTCGCGGTCACGACGGTCAACGGCTCCTTTGAGATCAAGAAGGCGCTGGTAACGGCTACAGCCGGCAGCGGGACGGGCACCTACAACGGGTCGACCCAGAGCCCGTCGGCATGCGTGGTGTCGGGCGTCTACACGGGCGACCTGGCGTGTGCGAACAATCCGGACGCGGTCGGCCCGGGTGTGGGGACGACGACGATTGCTCCGATCGTGAGCGGACCGGCGCAGAGTAACTTCGAGATTACGTTGGCGAACGGGTCCTACGAGATCAAGAAGGCGCCGGTGACGGCGACAGCCGGCAGCGG
>Ga0070675_100000457_pt1 | contig 27848 bp, 26 predicted proteins | sample KBSM43metaG_FD_65343 | JGI IMG/M metagenome (GOLD analysis project Ga0070675, IMG submission 65343) | Miscanthus rhizosphere microbial communities from Kellogg Biological Station, Michigan, USA - KBS M4-3 metaG | ecosystem: Host-associated > Plants > Roots > Rhizosphere > Soil ... | reverse complement strand
CTCCTTGCACGCCAAAAACGTGCTTTGAGCGGCTAGACCTTTATGTTGCGGTCGCGACCTGCCGTCAGTGATTGAGCTCTGGCCGCCGTCTCGGATTACTGGTCGGCGCATCGTTTGGCCGCCGCCAGGTCTTTGCGCAATTCCTCTGCGGTGCGACGTGGACCATAGCCCGGCGTATCGCGCTGAATGCGCCATCCTTCCCTCAGTGGGCCGGCATCCACCGTGTCGAAACCGAACTCGTCGAGCAGATTCGTTACGACGGCCTTCGCGGCAGCATCGTCGCCGGCAATCACTAGAGCGCGGCGGTTCTTCGATCCCGCCGGTTGCCCGTCGGTGGTCAGTTGCGCAGCGTAGATATGGTTGAACGCCTTGACCACCTTCGACGTCGGGAGGTGAGCCTGCAAAAGCTCGGCGGTCGTCGTTGACTCGTTGTCGAGCTCAGGAATGTGACCGTCACGCTGCGGGTAATAGTTGTTGGTGTCGATCACGATCTTGCCCGCAAGAGGTGCCACCGGCACGTCGCGGTAGTTCTTGAGCGGTATGGAGACCACGACAATCTGACTGGCCTTGGCGGTATCCAGGGCCGTCGCTGCCCGTGCACTCGGCCCGAGTTCACCGACCAGTGCAGCCAGCGTTTCAGGTCCGCGCGAGTTGCTGATTACCACCGGATACCCGCATGAAATCGTCAGTCTCGCCACCTGGCTTCCAATGTGCCCGGCGCCAATGAATCCAATGGTCGGCTTTGCCATACGAGGTCCCTCTGAAGCCAGACTAATGCAGTACGACCATCGGTTCCGGGTGTTCTTCCGTCAGGTATCGTCGTCCCCGGCGTCCGCATTACCGTGGGTCATCGAGCGCTAACCGTGGCGCGGCGGAGACACAAGGCCGCCAATTTTTTGAGCTGCATAGATCGACAGCGGCAGTACGGTAAACTCAAGTCCTTCGAACAGCTTAGGTGCCATCGGCGAGTTAGCGGATTTCGGTTCGGCCGAGCGCCGGAAGCCAACAGCCATGTCCACGATTCTCACCGACTTCGGCGACGTGATTGCAGAACGGATCCGCGTCGAACATCGTGCGCTGGCCACTCGGTGGTTCGAACGCCTCCTGGAACTCTTACCAGTGGATGCGCGTGAGATCTTCCCGACCGAAGGCTTGCTCGACCACGTACCGGCGTTGATCCTCGAGATCAGCGCCTACCTGCGCCGCCCGGAAGAAGGCGCGATTGCGGCCAATACCGCGATTCTGGACAAAGCCCGGGAACTCGGGTCGCTCCGTCACTCCCAACGCGCGTCGCTGCACCAAGTGGTCCGTGAATACCAGGTTCTCAGCGAAGTGCTCGTCACGTTCGTCCTCGAGGAAATAGAGCGACTCGGGATCGCGCCGCCGACGACTGAGACTGTATTGTTGGTGTCGCGGCTTCATGAGGCGGTGGACGTCCTGTCCCAGGCGACGGTCGAAGCGTTTGTCACGCTCTACACGCAGACGATTGACGATCAGCGCGAGCGGCTCGAACAATTCACACGCATGGCAGCACACGAGTGGCGCCAACCGCTCGGCGCCTTGCAGTTCGGAATCCGTCTGCTCGGTCAGGCACACCTGGATCCCCAGCGAACACGACGGACGCTCGAAACCGTCGAGCGGAACGTCCGCCATTTGATCGATCTGACGCACAAGCTCGAGACCGTCGCCCGGATGCATAACGATGGAGACAACCCCGTTCTTCAAGAGGTCTCGGCTGGGACGGTGGCTGTTGAAGCCGCGCGGCAATTGCGTGAAATGGCTGACGCGCGGGGCGTCGAGATCCGCGTGCTGGATGCACTGCCGAAACTCACCATCGACGTTGGCCGCCTGGAGCTGACGTTTGTCAATCTGTTGTCGAACGCCATCAAGTACTCGGATGAAGCAAAACCTGTTCGATGGGTCGAGATCAGCGGGCTCGAGACCGCTGACGGCTGGTGTCAGATTGCGGTGCGAGACAACGGCCTCGGGATTCCGCCCGACTCAGTCGCCAAAATCTTCGAGCGATTCACCCGCGCACACCCGCAGCGCGACGACGTCGTACATGTCGGCGGCCTGGGCTTAGGGCTGTCAATTGTCGAAGACTGCGTCGGGGCGATGCACGGCGGGATCGAGGTTGAGTCCGCCGAGGGCGTCGGAACGACATTCGTGCTGACGCTTCCGCGCACACCACCAGAAGCCTTGAAGTCGTAGCCCTCGATTCGGCATCTTCTGCGGAACCGACGCCGTGAAGGTGATCTCGTCCAGCCATGAGTGCCGCAAAAACGTCCAGCACCGAGGTCTTGATTGTCGGAGCAGGACCGACGGGCCTTGTGCTGGGATTGTGGCTGACGTTGTTGGGCGTGCGCGTGCGGATCGTGGACAAGACCGAACAACCGGGCACGACGTCTCGCGCGCTTGCCGTGCAGGCACGCCCGCTGGAACTGTACCGCCAGATCGGCATCGCCGACGCCGTCGTCGCCGCTGGACGGCCAATGGGTGCAGTCAATCTCTGGGCGGCCGGTAAACACGTCGCACGGGCAGTGCTGGGAGACATTGGCGCCGGCATCAGTCCGTTTCCCTACGCGTTGATTTTTCCGCAGGACGAACACGAGCGGCTACTAATCCATCGCCTTGACGAAGTCGGCGTAGAGGTCGAGCGCGCGACCGAGCTGGTAGCGTTCGAGCAGGTCGCGGGTCGAGTGCACGCACAATTGCGCGGACCAGATGGCGCGACCGAAACCTGTGAGGCGGCGTACATCGCCGGCTGCGACGGCGCGCATTCTGCGGTGCGACAGGCCCTCGCGATTGGATTTCCAGGCGGCACGTATGAACATCTGTTCTACGTCGCCGACGTCGCCGCGCGCGGCACCGCGATGAACGGCGAGCTCCACGCCGCACTGGACACGAGCGATTTTCTGGCGGTCTTTCCGTTGAAGGAAGACGGACGGGCGCGCCTGATTGGCACAGTGCGCGCCGACGCCGAACATCGCCGCGAGGACCTCTCGTGGGACGACGTGAGTTCGCGCGTCATCGAGTGGATGCACATCGAGGTCGACCGCGTGCACTGGTTCTCGACCTACCAGGTCCATCATCGTGTGGCCGATCGGTTCGGCAAGGGTCGCGCATTCCTCGTTGGAGACGCCGCGCACATCCACAGTCCGGTGGGTGGGCAGGGTATGAACACCGGCATCGGCGACGCGGCCAACCTGGCCTGGAAACTCGCGGCTGTACTGCAAAGGCGCGCCGACACCTCGCTCCTGGAGAGCTACGAGCCTGAACGTATCGCGTTTGCGCGCCGCCTGGTCGCGACGACGGACCAGGCGTTCACGGGCGTGACGAGCAGTGGAGCGATCGCCAGGCGCGTCCGGCTGAACGTCGTGCCACTCGTAGTGCCGATGATCTTCCGCTTCGCGCCCACGCGCCGCTTCATGTTTCGCACGGTCTCGCAAACCGGCGTGCACTACCGGGACAGTCGCCTCAGCGAGGGACGCGCGGGCAGCGTCCGGGGCGGCGACCGGTTACCGTGGGTCCCGGCGCTTCCGCACGGCGCAGACAACTATGCACCTCTGACGTCGCTTGATTGGCAGGTCCACGTGTACGGCGAAGCCGCTCGCGAGATCGAAGCGGTCTGCAAGAAGCGCGCGCTGTCGCTCCATGTCTGGCCGTGGCGCGCGGAATGCGGGCGTGCCGGCCTGCGGCGCGACAGCGTCTATCTTGTGCGACCCGACGGCTATGTCGCCTTGGCGGATCCGGACAGTCGGCCCGCGAAGATCAGCGAGTTTCTCGACAGATGGAAGATCGCCCCGATGTTTTCTTCGCACGCGCCGCCACCGGAGTGATGGAACTGAACGCATCGGTCAGATGACTATCAGCGGTCGCATCATGTCGTGCTCCTCGTGCTCCAGAATGTGGCAATGCCACACGTACTCGTGACCGCCCGTGCGTGGGCTGGCTCGCACGTAGAACGGTGCAGGGGCGAGATCGAATTTCATGATGACCGTTGTGCACTCGCCGGGGTTCATCCGGACGGTTTCCTTCCAGCCACGCTCGTTCGCGTCGGGCGGCCTTGGTGGGCCAAGAAAGCGCAGACGCCGCACATCGAACGCCTGCCGTGAGACGACCTGCACGTTGACCAGATGAAAATGGATCGGATGCGTATCGCCCGAGAGGTTGAAGATGCGCCACGCTTCGATGGCGCCGGCGGCTGGCATTTCGGTCGGCGCATCCTCGTAGTTTCGGCCGAACGTCCCCTCGTCCGAGCGCTCTGTCGTTCCCAGCCGCTGAATCAACCGGCCAAACCGGTCGAAGTCCTCGTTGAGCGTCAGATCTCTCACTCGAATACCAGGCGGTAAGGTCATGACGCCGAGTGGTACGAGAGGCGCCGGATCCAACGGCGGCAGCTTCAGCGGCGCGTGTGGATCTTTCGCACCGATTCGCGGTCCCACAACAACCTGGAGCAAGGTTCGAGTATTTGGCCCGAACCCCGCCTGTGCTGGCGGCGATTTCCTCTTGTCGTCCGCGTCGAAATCGTTCGCGGGATCACCTGACGGAAATGGCGCAGGCGCGTCGTTATAGAGGATCAGAATTGAGCCTGCTGGCACATCCGAGAAGTCGACGATGAGATCGGCTCGTTCCGCGGGAGCGAGCAGCAGCGTCGCGTCTCTGCTGCCGTCGAGCAGGACCGGATCCGGGAGGAACCCGCCTTCAGCCGCGATCTGCACGAACGAGGGACCGGGTCGATGCAGGTTCGGCTCCGTACTGCCCGGAAATGAAGCGTCTTGTGCATAGAACAGACGCAACGTACAGAAACGCGCGTTGCACGCGTTCAGCACGCGAAGCCGGTACTTGCGTTGCTCGAGATGGGCCGTTGGGAACACGAGACCATTCGCCAGCATCGTGTCGCCGAAAAACTCCGGGACGCATGAGGGGAATGGCAGAGGATCGGCGAACGGTCCCAAATCCGCCGGATCGTATTCGCTGGGATACCAGAGATCGCCCGGCTGTCCCCACTGGTCGGCCACGCTCTTGAACGTCTTGTCCTGAATGACGAGGGGAATTTCGTTCGATGGAATCGCACCAGAAGCAATCAGGCTCGCTTCTTCCAGATCGCGAATGACATAGGCGGAAGCGAGTCCTGCGTACGCGTTCAGCCGCGTAATGCCCATCGCATGATCGTGGTACCAGACCAAGCGTGCGCTCTGGTCGTTCGGATAGTAGTAGTTGAACGTGCCTGGAGCAGGTAATCCCATGTCTGGCGTGGAAACCGCGCTCGGTCCGTAGGTGCCGTCGGCCCCGAACCAGGAAAACGGCCCTCCGTCGCTAATCCATGGCGTATGACCACCGTGCAGGTGAAGGGCTATCCGGTTGGGTGGCAATTCAGCGCCAGGAAGACTCCTGTCAACCGGCAACGGATGAATCGGAGGGAGATGGTTGCTCAGCGTGAGCCGCACCGGTGTCCCGCGCTGTGCCACGATCACGGGACCCAGGTGTCGATGCACGCCAGTCGTGGCATCGGCATAGCCCCACAATCTCGTAGGGGCCAATTGCGGATGCAGTTGTTGGGTGTACTCCCCCGCCGTCAGCTGGTAGTAGTCAGCTCCCAGATACGGAACGCTCGTGGCGACAGGGATGCCGGACGGACCGAGACCCGGCAACATCTGGATGAATTTTCTGAGTGACGGGCTCTGAGCGGACGCGTAGGCACGTCGCCATGGGAGCATCGTGCCAACAGATGTTGCGGCCGCCACTTTCAGGAATTCCCGTCGGGTGGCCTTCATCGTCTTCATCGTCGCCTCACATTCAATGCGAGCGCTTTGAGCAAACGCAGTGCCGTACGGTCTGAACGACGCGTTTGCCGCAAACCTCGTTCGTTATGCTCTGAGCGCACACGAGCGTGCCGGAATCTCGGCACGTGAGCGCCTCGTCCCAATCAGACGATGACCGCAGATTCGCTTTCCTTAAAGAAACTTAATCCCAACCGTCCGCCGAGGTGTTGGCATTTGATGTGCTCCTCTGAATCCTTCATCGCAAAACGCTCCAGCATCCCGAGAGGCGTCCATGACACAACTGCGGAACCGAGTCGTTCAAGTCCGGCACTTCGGCGATCCTGACGGACTCGAGGTGGTCGATGCTGCCCTACCGACGGCCGGCCGGGGCGAGGTGCGGGTTCACGTGCTTGCCTCGAGCCTGCAGTACACCGACGTGTTGATCCGACGGCACCTGTATCCACAAACGATGCGCCGCCGGCCGCCGTTCGTGATCGGCTATGACGTGGTTGGAGAAATCGATCAGGTCGGCGACGGCGTGCACGGATTCCAGGTTGGCGACCGCGTGGCCGACATGACTGTGGTTGGATCGAACGCCACCTATCGCACGCTCCGTGCCGACGACCTGACCGTTGTGCCGCCGGATGTCGACGCCGCGGAGGCGGCCACGCTGATCTTGAGCTGGATGACCGCGTACCAACTCCTGCACCGTTCGGCCCGCGTCCAGCGAGGCCAGCGCGCGCTCGTGCATGGAGCCGCAGGCGCAGTCGGTCAGGCGCTGCTTGTCCTCGGCAAACTCGCCGGCCTCGAGCTGTGGGGCACCGCGCGCGGTGAGCATGCGGCCCTGGTCCGCGAACTCGGCGGCACACCGATCGACTACCAGCGCGAAGACTTTACACGTGTGTTGGCGGGCGGGTTCGACGTCGTCTTCGACGGGGTCGGCGAAGACGGTTATCGGCGCTCGTTCGAAGCGCTGAAGCCGGGCGGCCTGCTCGTCGCGATTGGCTACTCGGCCGGTGTGCAGGCGCACCAACGGCTGCGAACCATCCTCATGTCAATCGCGCGCATGTATCTCTGGAGACTTCGACCGGGTGGCAAACAGACGCGCTTCTACTCAATCAACGCGACGCGCGCGCGACATCCCGCCTGGTTCCACGAAGACTTGGAGCGGCTCCTCAGTCTGTTGGCAACTCACGCGATCCGTCCGCGCGTCGCGGAGCGGATTTCCTTCGACGAGGTCGCCGACGCACACCGCCGTATCGAGGCGGGCGGTCTTCAAGGCAAGCTCGTGCTGTGCCCGGACCTCCCATCGCCACAGCCTTAGCAGGCTGCTGAAGAACGCAGCCTGAAGACAGAATGGTATTTGACATTTTGAATTCATGTGGATGATCTACGGCGCCAACGGCTACAGCGGCAGGCTCGCCGCGCGCTCTGCGAAAGATCACGGCCTCAGCCCGGTTGTCGCCGGTCGTCGCGGCGAACGTATTCGGCCGCTCGCTGACGAACTCGGTTTTGAATCGCGCGTCTTCGATCTCGCCGACGAGGCGGTTGCGGTCAAGAACCTTGAAGGCATCGCGGCGGTGTTGCACTGCGCGGGTCCGTTCTCCGCGACCAGCAGGCCGATGCTCGACGCGTGCCTGCGCGCCGGAACGCATTACCTCGACATCACCGGAGAAATCGCGGTACTCGAGGCCATCCACTCCCGTAAGCAGGAAACCAGGAATGCGGGCATCGTCGCCGTTCCCGCCGTGGGCTTTGACGTGGTGCCTACAGACTGTCTGGCGGCCATGCTGAAACACGACCTTCCGTCGGCGACCCATCTCAAGCTTGCGTTCAAGCCGCGTTACGGCAAGCTCAGTCCTGGCACCACCAAAACCATGTTCGAAGGCCTGCCCGAGGGCGGACGGATTCGTAAAGAAGGAAAGATCATCAAGGTTCCCCCTGCGTACAAGGTTGAAACCATTCCGTTCACCGAAACGCTCTCGGCCACCGCTGTCACCATTCCATGGGGCGACGTATCGACCGCGTACTACTCTACTGGGATTCCGAACATCGAAGTCTTCGCAGGGGTGCCGGAAAAACAGATTGGAAAAATGAAGATTCCCGGCTTCGTCCGTTGGCTGCTGGGGCGTGCGCCGGTGCAGGCATTTCTCAAAGGACCGATCGCGAGTCGCGTGCAAGGCCCGACCGACGATCAGCGCGCACGCGACGAAGTCTATCTGTACGGCGAAGCCTGGGACGACGCCGGACACAAGGTAGCAATGCGTCTGCGCACACCCGAAGCGTACACTCTGACCGCGGAATCGGGCGTCAAGGCGACACTGAAAGTCATCGAAGACCGCCTCGCACCGGGTACCTACACACCGTCGATGGCGTTTGGAGCGGATTACGTTCTGGCGCTAGAGGGCGTGAATTTCAGCCGCGTTGCTTTTCATCGCGACGACGGCCGCTCGTAAGCTGCCCAAGGACGACGCGGCCGGCTAACTGGAGACGCATGCCCGCGAGTTCGAGCTCCCCGTCCGGCCAGGCGTCAAAGTCGACAGGCTGCCAACGGTTGGGGATCGATTCAAGGTGATCTGTCCATCCCTTCTTGTCAGCGATGCCGACTGTCAGCGCACTCCTCGCCGCCTTTTGACTTTAGGTGCGTCTTCAAGATAGCCTCCAATTTCGATATCGAATTCAGATTACGAGTTTCGATGATAGACCGCAACCTCTACTCTGGACTGATCCGGCTCCACATCCTTCATCACGCCGCTGAAGGTCCGATCTTCGGCCAGGCGATGATCGACGAGCTTGGTCGGCATGGCTATCGACTCAGCGCCGGCACGCTCTATCCGATCCTGCACGGCATGGAACGACAGGGGTACCTGCGATCACGCCTGACGCTCAACGGCGGCCGCAACCGGCGGGTCTATCGGGCGACCCCTGCAGGCCGCAAGGCGTTGGCGACCGGCAGGCAGCGTGTGCAGGAGCTGTTCGGTGAAATGTTCGAGCACGAGTGATGAGCGTGGCGGGGCTCCGATGATTCGATCGGCGGCGCGGCGGCTCGCGATCATGACAGTGCTGTGTCCCGCCATGGCGTCAGCTCAGGGAAAACAGACGCCACTGCCGCCACCGCCACCGGTGAATCTGACACTGGCGCAGGCGCTCCGGTACGCAGTCGATCACTATCCAACGGTGCGCGCGGCGCTCGAGCAGCTCAACGTATCAACCGCGGGCGTCAGCGTCGCGAAGTCCGCGTATCTGCCGAGGCTCGATGCACTCTGGCAATCGAACCGCGGCACGGCCAACAACATCTTCGGCCAGGTGCTTCCACAGTCGGTAATCCCCGCAATGTCCGGCCCGGTTCTGACGTCGGCGTCCGGCGGCAGCGTCTGGGGGAGCGCGACTGGCGCGTTGTTCTCGTGGGAGCCGTTCGACTTCGGCCTTCGCCACGCGAGCGTCGCCAGTGCCGTAGCCGCGGTGGCACGGGCGCGGGCGGACGAAGCAGTGACGCGACTCGAGGTCCAGACGGCAGTTGGAACGGCATTCCTGAACATCGTCGGCGCCGAGCGGGCTGTAGCGGCGCTGCAGGCCGATCTCGATCGCCGGGATCTCCTGGCTCGCGCCGTCCACACTCTGGTCGAGAACCAGTTGCGGCCCGGGGCCGAAGCATCGCGAACCGACGCGGAGCGCGCCGCGGCTCAAACCCGGCTCATACAGGCGCAGGAAGCCGTCACGCTGGGTCAGATTGCGTTAGCGCGCGTTCTGGGAACGACGGCCAGTGTCGCCATCGATGCACGCACGCTCGTCGATCAGCTTCCGGCCGACGCGCCCACCGGCCCACCGGCGACGCATCCGCTCGCGCAGGTTCGCCAGGCGGCCACCGAGCTCGCGCGCGCACAAGAAGACGTGTTGTCGCGGACGGATTTGCCGCGTGTGTATTTTCAGTCGAGTGTGTTCGCGCGTGGCAGCGGGGCGAACCCGAATGGCCAGCTTGACGGCGGAATCGCGGGGCTCGGTCTTGACCGCGCCAACTGGGCAGCGGGCGTGCAAGTGGTGTTTCCCAATGCATTCGACTTCACGAACCTGAACGCGCGGAAGGCTGCGGCCGCGGCTTCAGCACGAGCAGAAACGGCGCGCTTCGACGAGGCCATGCTGACGGTGACCAGTCAGCAGCAAGCGGCGGCTGCGATGGTCCAGGCGGCCCGTGCGGTTGCCGCGAACACGCCGGTGCAGCTCGCCGCGGCCCGCCAGAGCGAAGCGCAAGCGACCGCTCGCTACCAGGCCGGGCTTGCGAGCATCGTCGAAGTGGCCGACGCGCAGAGCCTGCTCGCGCAGGCCGAAGTACAAGACCAGCTCGCGCGAATCGACGTGTGGCGCGCGCTGCTGGCGCAAGCGGCCGCTCAAGGTACTCTGGAAGGGTTTCTCTCCCTGCTGAATCCGTCGGCGGGAGTTCGCTGACCGATGTGGCTGATTCGCGCCGCACTCCGTCGACCGATCAGCATCCTTGTCGCGGTCATCGCGGTCGCGCTGACGGCGGTGTTTGCGGTCAGTAGGATGCGGGCGGATATTTTCCCGGATCTTGATCTGCCGGTCATCTATGTTGCCCAGCCGTACGGCGGGATGAGCCCGGCTCAGATGGAAGGGTACATCACGTACTACTACGAGTACCACTTCCTCTACGTCAACGGCATCGAGAGCGTCGAGTCGAAGTCGATCCAGAACACCAGCCTGTTGAAGCTGACGTTTCACGCCGGGACCGATATGGCGGAAGCGCTCGCGCAGACAATCGGCTACGTCAATCGCGCGCGTGCCTTCATGCCTCCGGGCACGGTCGGCCCGTTCATCATGCGCTTCGATGCCGGCACGGTTCCGGTCGGGTATTTGGTCTTCTCCAGTGACAGTCGGAGCCTTGGCGAGATTCAGGACGTCGCCCTGAACCGTGTACGACCGCAGTTCGCCACTTTGCCGGGCCTGACATCACCTCCACCATTTGGCGGCAGTCAGCGGACTATCGTGATCCGCGTCGATCCTGATCGCCTGCGGTCGTACGACATGTCTCCGGACGAAGTCATCCGCGCGGTAACGGCTGGTAACGTGATCATGCCGTCCGGGAGTGTCAACATCGGCGATCAAACCCTCATCTCGCCGCTGAACTCCGTAGTGTCGAACATCAACGATTTGCTGGAGTTGCCAATTCGAACCGGCGCCGGACCACCCGTGTCCATTCGCGACATCGGCAGCGTCATCGACAGCACCGATGTCCCCACCGCCTACGCCTTGGTCAACGGCCGGCGCGCCGTCTACATTCCTGTGACCAAGCGCCCGAACGCCTCGACGTTGGATGTCGTGAGCGAGGTCAGGGCCAACCTCGGCCGCTTTCAGGCGTTGCTGCCCGACGATATCAAGGTCAGTTACGAACTGGATCAGTCGCGCAGCGTCTCGGCGTCGCTGCAAGCAGTGCTGCGCGAGGCGGCGCTCGGTGCGCTCCTGACCGGGCTGACGGTGCTCGTCTTCCTTCGCGACTGGCGAAGCGCGAGCATCGTTGTCGTGACGATTCCATTCGCGCTGCTCGCCGCGGTGATCGCCCTGTGGGGAGCCGGACAGACCATCAATGTGATGACGCTCGGCGGCCTGGCACTGGCGGTCGGCATTCTGGTCGATGAAGCCACCGTCACGATCGAGAACATTCATACGCATCTCACACGCGGCGTGCCGGTTGCTGAAGGCGTGCTGGACGCGAGCGGCGAAGTAGTGGTCCCGCGACTGCTTGCCATGCTCTCGGTCGTGGCCGTGTTTGTGCCGTCGTTCTTCATGACGGGCGTCTCGCGCTCGCTATTCGTGCCGCTCTCACTCGCCGTCGGTTTCTCGATGATCGCGTCGTTCTTCCTCTCGAGTTCTCTCGTGCCGGTGCTGTCCGTGTGGCTGCTCGGACGGCGTCCGTCATCAGGCGACCAGACCCACGCCGAGTACTGGGTCGACCGCTTGCGCAATCGCCTCGGACGGTTCCTGGAGCGAGTAACTCCCGCCCGTTGGTTCGTCGTGGCGGCATATACGGCCGTCACCATCGGCATCGTCGTGACAGTCGGTCTCACGCTCGGACGCGAGATTTTTCCTGCAGGGGGCGTGAGCCAGTTCCAGCTGCGCTTCCGCGCTCCCGCCGGGACCAAGTTCGAATCCACCGAGCGACTGGCGACTGATGTACTCGATGAGATCAAGCAGGCGGCCGGGCCCGACAATGTAGAAATCACGCTCGGGTATGTCGGTGTCCAGCCTTCGTCCTATCCAATCAACACGATCTTTCTGTGGACCGGCGGTTCGCACGAAGGTGTGCTGCAGGTGGCGTTGAAACCGCAAGCCGGAATTCGACTCACCGATCTCGAGGAAGCCCTCCGACGGCGATTCACCGAACGTTTCCCGGCCGCGCAGTTTTCGTTCGAGCCTGGCGACATCGTCAACCGGATCATGAACTTTGGCACGTCGACCCCGGTCGACGTCGCGATCACCGGCCCTGACTTCCCGGCCAGCCGGACGTTTGCCGCCAAGGTGCGAGACGAGCTTGGGCGCATTCCCGCACTCCGCGATTTGCAGTACGGCCAGGCGCTCGACTACCCGGCGATCCAGGTCGACGTGAACCGTCAGATGGCGGGCCAACTGGGAGTCACGGTCGATCACATCGGGCGCTCATTTGCCGCCGCGACATCGTCGAGCCGCTTCGTCGCGCCGAACTATTGGGCCGATCCGCGCACCGGCATCGCGTTTCAGGTGCAGATTGAAGTTCCACAACCGCGCATGACCAACCTCGAGGATCTCCGTGTGATTCCGGTCAGTGCCGAACACGGCTCGCACGCACTGTTAGGGGATGTCGCGACGATTGGGAGTGCCACGATTGTGGGCGAATACGACCGCATCAATGGTCAACGGATGGTCACGCTGACGGCGAACGTCGCCGGGCAGGATCTGGGACGGACCGTCGGCCAGGTCGATCAAGCGATCGCACGTGCGGGCACGCCCCCGCGCGGTGTGTCCGTGACCGTGCGCGGGCAGATCGGCGCAATGCGCGAGACCTTCACGAACATCACGGCCGGTCTCGTGGTCGCGGTTGTCGTGATCTTTCTGCTGCTGGCGGCGAATTTTCAGTCGCTGCGCCTGGCGTTCGTCGTCGTCTCGACGGTGCCCGCGGTGCTCATGGGCGTGGTCGTGATGCTGGCAATCACGCGCACGACGCTGAACGTGCAGTCGTTCATGGGCGCGATCATGGCGATCGGCGTCGCCGTCGCGAACGCTATCCTGCTGGTGACCTTTGCCGAGCAGTCGCGGGTCCACGGCACCTCGCCGCTGCAGACCGCCATCGACGCGGCACGCGCTCGCATGCGGCCCGTCTTGATGACGAGTGCCGCGATGATTGCCGGCATGGTTCCGATGGCCCTGGCACTGGGTGAAGGCGCGGAGGCCACAGCGCCGCTCGGTCGCGCCGTCATTGGCGGGCTGGCCGCCGCCACGGTGGCGACTCTGATCGTCCTGCCATCGATCTATTCACTGGTGCAGCGATCGGCGCGGATTGGGTCCCCGTCGATGGATCCAGACGATCCAGCGAGTGCATATCGTCGGCAGGGAGCCGTCTGAGGATGTCGAGACATGAGGCGCGACGGTACGCCGTCGTCAGCGTGCTGTCGTTTCTCGCGATGGCGGCGTGCCGCGGTAATCCGCCAGCCAAGGCCACCGAAAAGGCTGCGCCGGCTGGACCACCGACCGTTGAAGTGGTCAAGGTTGTCGAACAACCGCTCAACGTGACCTTGTCGCTCCCCGGCGAGTTGACACCCTACCAGACCGTCGCGTTGTATTCACGAGTCACGGGCTTCGTGAGGAGCATTACGGTGGACCGCGGTTCGCGCGTCCGTGCCGGCCAGCAACTGGCCACGCTCGAAGCGCCGGAACTCGTCGCGCAGCGGTCAGAGGCGCAATCGAAGCTGCAGAGTGCGGAGGCGCAGCTAGCAGCGGTCCGATCGAAAGCCGACGCGAACGCGAGCACGTACGAAAAGCTGAAGGCGGCGTCCGCCACGCCAGGTGTAGTGGCCGGCAACGACGTCGTGCTCGCGCAAAAAACCGTCGAAGCCGATCAGAGTCAAATTGCGGCCGCCAGACAGAACGTCGAAGCCGCGCGCCAGGCGCTGGCGTCGGTCAGCGACATCGAAGCGTATCTGCGGGTCACGGCCCCGTTCAGCGGCGTCGTGACCGAACGCAATGTACATCCAGGAGCACTGGTCGGTCCGACCGGAGGACCAGGCACGGCCTTGCCAATCGTTCGGATCGTCGACAGCAATCGACTGCGTCTCGTGATTCCAGTACCCGAGGCGTACACCGCCGGCATGACGACTGGCACGTCGCTGACATTTACCGTTGCGGCGTACCCTGGACAGATGTTCACCGGCACCGTGTCGCGGATTTCGCAGGCAGTCGACGTCGCCACTCGAACCATGGCCGTCGAACTGGACGTGAACAACGCTGACCGCAGGCTCGCCCCCGGCACGTTCACGCAGGTGAAGTGGCCCGTACGTCGCACCTCTCCCTCACTCTTGGTGCCGGCCGGCAGCGTGGCGAGCACCACCGGGCGCACGTTTGTCATCCGCGTGCGCGGTGGTCGCACCGAATGGGTCGACGTCAAAACCGGGCTCACGTCCGGTCCACTCGTGGAAATCTTTGCGGATCTGAAACCCGGCGACGAGATCGCGGCTCGAGGCACCGACGAACTGAGGGCCGGGGCACCTGTCCAAGTCAAACAAACGAAGCCCGAGTAGCGAATTTCTGGGGACCCGCGACCTATGGGAATGGCCGCTCGAATTGCAGCGAAGCGAAGCTATTGCGCGGCGGCAGCAGGCCGACCTCCAATTGCCGCGACAGCGGCACCGAGATCGCCTTCTGGACAGGCGTCAAAGTCGACAGGCTGCCAACGGTTGGGGATCGATTCAAGGTGATCTGCGGCAAGGGAGTCTTCTCGATCACCTGCTCACGCCTATCTAGGCGCACGAATGTCGTTCGGTCACTCGAGCCGGACCGTCCGAGGACCTTTGCCGATGCAGGCGATTTCGAAACGGCCGCGGATCCGATCGCGGAGGTGCCATACAGCGCCAATGCGGCGAAGCACGCAACCGCGGTACGGGCCAGCGGCTCGAGCCGAACACCACACGAACCCGGCATCGCACACCTCCCTACGAGCAGGACTTCGCGACGACCTTCAGCGATGCGACGGCGAGCGTGTCTCGGTCGCTCGACATCGTCTTCGACATTCCATGCGACAGCGACCCGGTGACCGTCACCTTCTGACCGACATGCTTCTTCAGATCCGACCGGCCAGTCAGGACAACCGCGCTCGGCATCATGTGATCTCCATGCATCTCGTTCGACGCGCTGGAATCATCCTTCTTCGCCATCTCGGAATCGGTCTTCATCATCGCGTCGTGATTCATCATCGTCGGCGTGCGCTTTACTGCGGGTCCGCTCTGGTGCTCCTCATCGACGTGCGTCAGCAGAAACGACCCGCCGTGGTTCACCGCCTCGACGCACCCCGAGTAGGTGGTGTTCATCTGGTTGCCCATCTTGGACTCATTCATTTCCTTGCCGGACTGCGCACTTGCCACCGCCGATATCGCGACGACGACGAACGCTGTACTCCATATCCACTTCATCGGTCTTTTTCCTTGTTGAGTTGTCGAGCAGGTTGCGAGTCGCACCTGCTTCATGACGTAAATGCCGAGACGTGCTCAAAATATTCCGCGCCCCGACGAACCGCGGCCGCGAAACGCCCAGCCCCTAGACCGGATCGGAATATCCGGGACGCGCCGGGAGTTGAAGTCGTTATGGGCGACACACCGGTTGTTCGGGTGATTGCGATCTCTGGAAGTCTTCGCAGCGCATCTTCGAACAGCGCGCTGGTCCAGGCTGCTGTTCGACTGGCGCCGGCCGGGGTCGAGCTATCAATCTACCGTGAGCTCGCGGACATCCCGCCGTTCAACCCGGATCTCGACACCGAAGCTGTTCCCGTCGCGGTCTCGAGATTTCGCGCGGTGCTCCAAGCCAGCGATGCCGTCCTGATTTCGAGCCCGGAATACGCCCACGGCGTGTCCGGCGTGTTGAAGAATGCGCTCGACTGGGTGGTCAGCAGCGGAGAATTCATCGACAAGCCAATCGCTTTGATCAATGCCTCGGCTCGGGCGACGCATGCGCACGCGTCGCTCTCCGAGACGCTTACGACCATGTCTGGAAACGTGGTTAAGGACGCATCAATCACGATTCCACTCGCCGGAACCGCCCTGGATGCCGACGGCAACCTCGGCGACTCGTGTCTGTCGATTTCGTTGAGGTCGGCGATCGAGGCCCTCGTCCTCGCGACAGCAGCGCGTCGCGCGTTGTAACACCTTCCTCTGCCGCAACGCAGCCGGAACATTTGGCTCGCGCGCGGGTATTCCTGACGTATCAGGAGAACGCAATGTCCAGATTGAGAGTGTTGGGTGATTGCGGCCCAGACTCCGACCGGATCGCCGGCCGACATCGACGCGGATGCGGGCGTGCTGGGCGTCATCGACCATGAGGCCGGCCAATCACATCTTTCAGTGTTCACCTACAACCGGTTCGGCGAGCTGGCCCCGGCTGGCGCGATCATCACCGTCGGGGTCCCGGACGCCAATGGCGTTGCGATTCTTTCGCCGCGCGACGCCGCGCAGAACTGAGCGTCGGCGATGAGAACTCGAAGCTGGATTGGGTGGATCGTCACAGGATTGATGGCTGCGCTGTTGCTGCTGTCAGCCGTGCCCGATGTCCTTGGGATTCCAGGCGCGCTGCTGGTGTTCAAACACCTCGGCTATCCACCGTATCTACTGGTGTTCCTGGGAACGGCCAAGATTCTCGGCGTCGCGGCCGTTCTCGTCCCTGGCTTTCCACGGATCAAGGAGTGGGCTTTCGCAGGCCTGACCTTCGATGTGACGGGCGCGCTGTATTCACATCTTTCGATCGGCGACCCGCCTGGCGCCTGGACGCCGGCAGTCGTTACGCTGGCGCTCGTGGGTGGCTCGTATGTCGCATATCGCATGCGACGAGGCCGAGACCAGGTCCCTATGAACAGTGAGCCTGCTTCCGATCGAGCGCCAGCAATGGAACCCCGGTTCGGATTGAACGCGTGAGTCTGCGGTACTCGATCATGGCGGCCCGGCCACAGGCTTTCGCTGGGACTCTGACGAAGCAGCGGCGCGCGTAATCGCCGCGGTCGAACCCGGCGCTCGGCTGCGGCGGTTCGATGGCCCGGAACGCTTCGACATCCTGCCGTTGCTGGTCTGCACCGATGGCGCGGTGCGGATGTTCGGACGCGAGGTCCGGCGGCTGCGGCCCAACCTGCTGGTCGATGGTGTGGAGGAAAACGCGGAGCGCGCATGGGAAGATGCGTCGCTGCGTCTTCCCGACGCCGAGGTCCGCCTCGCCGATCTGCGGGCGCGCTGTGTGATGACGACTTACGACCCAGACACGGCCGATCAGGACAACCGGGTCCTCCGCGACATCGTCCGCCGCTTCGACGGTCGGATCTGCTTGAACGCGTTCGTTACACGACAGGGCTTGGTTCGGGAAGGCGACCCGGTCGGAATATTCTGACAGCCTCTGGACTCTCACGTCATGAATCACCGGAAAGGAGCACAGTGACAGAAGTCGCGCTGATTCCGGTCGAACCGACGGCAGACGACGTGCAGTACCTGGAAGATCGGATCTACGAGTTCAATTCGAGGGCCACCGAGATCGCCGACGGCGAGCTGCTCGCGTTCTTCGTGCACGAGCGCGATCGCATCGTGGCGGGAATCTGCGGGAACACGTGGGGCGGCACCTGTGAGTTGCGCCAGTTCTGGGTGGATGAGCCGCAACGTCACCGAGGGCTCGGCACGAAGCTGTTTCGAGCCGCGGAGTACGAGGCACGGCGGCGCGGCTGCACACAGATCGTGCTGATGACGTTCTCCTTCCAGGCGCCGGCCTTCTACAGGAGGCACGGCTTCGAGGTGGTCGCGACGATCGACGATCATCCGCGTGGGCATCAGAATCTGCTGATGCGCAAGCGTTTGGGTCCTGACTCGTAAGGAGCGCATCGGTCCAATGACGCACGACGTTTTCATCCGCCCGGCACGACCCGACGAGCAAACGATGCTCGAATCGCTGCAGCGGCGTGCGTCGCTCAACAATCCCGGTGATCGCGACGCGATTCTCGCGAACCCCGACGCGATCGCGCTGCCGATCGAGCAGATTACGGCGGGCTGCGTCTTCGTCGCAGAACACGACGGCGTCGTCGCCGGCTTTGCCGCTGTAGTGCCGCGCCGCGACGGCGGTGCGGAGTTGGACGCCCTATTCGTCGAGCCGCACCTCTGGAAGCGTGGCATCGGACGGCGACTGGTCGACCATACTGCCGAGTTTGCTCGTGCCAGCGCAGCGAGCTTTCTGCACGTTATTGGCAATCCCCATGCGGAAGGCTTCTACGTTTCCTGTGGCTTCCTCGTGACCGGAACGTTCGATACTCGATTTGGCGTGGGCCTGGCCATGCGGCGACCCCTGTAGACGACCGCCGCCACGCGAACCGCGAGCGTGTGCTCCGCCAACACCTGGCGAAAGACTTTGCGCTGGCGATCCTATAGAGATGGGTACGCCCGGATGCGTGCCGGAGGACTGCTATATGAGATTCGTCCGTTCAATGCTTTTTGTCGTTGCTCTCGGGGTACCGCTGGTGGCCGCCGGTCAGGCGCAGGTTGACCACTCTTCGCACAATACGCCGCCGCCCGAGTCATTCGTCGAACAGGTGCGCCGTGCCACCGAACCGTTCCGCGACGCGCGCAACGTGCCGAGCGGCTATGGCCGCGCGCTCGGCTGTGTCAGCGGACCGGATCAGGGCGCGATGGGCGTTCATTTCGTCAACGGCAACCTGCTTGGCGACGACGTCCTCGATCCCGCGCAGCCCGAGGCACTGATTTATGAATTCCATGAGGGCCTCGGCCGCCTGGTCGGCGTGGAATACATCGTTTTTTATGACGTCTGGCATCTCACGCACTCGAAAAACGATCCGCCGCAAATCGCCGGACGGCTGCTGAATTTCAACGAAGAGCCGAATCGCTTCGGCCTGCCGGCGTTCTACGAACTGCATGTGTGGGCGTGGCGCGACAACCCGAACGGCTCCTTCGTCGACTGGAACCCGCGGGTGTCGTGCGAAGGGCAGTGAACTCCAGAGCCTTTACACTTTCCAAACGCGACGTTCGTCTGCTCGACAATCGTGAACGCGTTGCAGGCTGCTTGTGACGCGTTCACACACCGATCGTAAAACGCCGGCGAATCCCGACACGACATCACAGCGATGCGAAATATTCCTGCAGCCGATCGCTGCCCGCCGCGATGCGACGGCGTTGCTTTTGCAAAAATGCCGCACGGCTGCGCGCGTCTCGCGCGCGTCCTTTCAGCCCGGAACGTTTACACAATCAGTTACGGGCTCACAGCAAAGGCAGTCCGGACGTGCTACGACAAGAGGTCTTTCGAGAAGAGCCAACACTTACGCATTTCGCCTTCGGCCAGCTGCTCAACTGGCTCGACGACGGCGACAACTCCCACGGCGAGCGATACATCGAAATACGACGGCGGCTCGTTGCCTATTTCGAGCGGCGCAATCGACCGGATCCGGACAGTCTCGCCGACGAAACGCTCAACCGGATCGCGCGGACGCTCCAGGTCGAAGGTGTCATCGCGACGCGGCCGCCGGCACGCTACTGCTATGTGGTCGCACGATTCGTGCTGCTCGAGGATTACCGGCGGGTGCGGAAACACGTGCGTCTGCGCGAAACCGCCCTCAATCCAGGATCCGGACCGCGGCCGGTGGCGATTGTCACGGGCGAGGACGCGGCATTGCGACGTGAGCGCCGTTTGAACTGCCTCGATCGCTGTCTCGAGGCCTTGCGGCCGGATCAGCGTGAACTGGTCGTCGACTACTACCGCGACGCCAAGCGCCAGAAGCTCGATCGGCGTCGAGCGCTGGCGAGCCGTCTCGGCATCACGATGAACGCGCTCGGCATTCGGGTGTTTCGAATCCGCGACGGCTTGATGGCGTGCATCGAGCGCTGCGGTGCGCAGTGTGCGGCAGATTTGAGTGAGCGATGACCTTGTCAGAGGCTTCTTCGGCCGACGATCGATTGCTGGTTCGCTACCTTCTCGGTCACTTGTCTGATGCGCAGGCCGAGCGATTCGACCGCTCCAGCATCGAAGACGACGACTTCGCCGACCGCTTGCGCCTCATCGAGCAGGAGCTGGTCGATGGCTACGTACGCCGCACGCTGCCGGCCGAGCTGATGGCCAGCGTCGAACGGCACTACGCCGCGTCGCCGCGGCGGCTGCACCGAATTAAAAATGCCGAAGCCTTTCTCGATGCGATCGACCGCGTAGCGGGACCAGCGGAGGCGAGCGAGGCTGACGCGGTCGAACCTGGCACGCCCGGAAGCGACCGGCGCCGAACCTTCACGCGGCTGCTGGTGTTGGCGGCGGCCATTGTCGTCGCGGTATCGGCAGCGGTCATCGTCAGCCGGGGTGCGTTCGGCGGTCGTCAGAACGAACCGGCGATGCGAGCCGCCAACGGCACTGCCGCTCCGAATCCCATGAGCTCGCAAAAAGCGTCGCCGCTGCCCGCCACGACGGCGCCGCGCGACCCGGGTCGCAGCCGAATCAGAAACATCGCCGCAGCGGTGGCACTGGTCCTTCCGCCGCAGACGCGCGGGTTTCAGTCGATTCCGACAATGGCGGCACCGGCTGCGGATCGCGCGGTTGTCATCGTCATGCAACTCGACGCGGACGACGGGCCATATCAAGCCACCTTGAAACATCCGTCCTCGAACCGCGCGCTTTGGCGCGACGATTGGCGCTGGCCGTCGAACTACAAGGATGTGCTGTCGCTCACGGTCGAAATTCCCCAGGGCCTCTTGAAAGCCCAGCGGTACTGGCTCGAGGTGGCCGGCCGCAGGTCCACAGGGCAACCGGAAGTCGTTGCCACTTATGTGTTCGAAGTCGAGCAGCGGTAATGAGGTATGAACACATCGCGCGTCATCCTGGATCATTGCCGTACTGCCGTCGCCTTCTTATTGATCGTCAGTTCGCCAGGTCAACCGGCTGCGCAATCGTTGTCGAGGCTCGAAGGCAATCCAGTCTGGCCGCTGAGCGGATCGAGCGAGCGCCAGCTCACTCACCGGGAATCGCATCGATATTCGGCAGCGATGCAAGCCGGGGAGTCTCTTTCGGCGGTCGTCGAACAGCGCGGCGTGGACGTCGTCGTGCGCGTCGTGGGTGCGGACGGGCAGGCTTTCGCCGAATTCCAGGATGAAGTCGGACTCGCCGGTGAGGAGCACGTCAGCTTCGTCGCCGATGCCGACGCGACGTATACCGTCGTGCTCGCTTCGGCTGCGGGAACGAAGGCAACAGGCGAGTACACCCTTCGCGTAACGGCGCGCCGCCCTGCCACTGGCCGCGACCGCTTGATCGACGAAGCGCGTCGGCTGCGCACCGCCGCCGTGCACCAGTTCGATCGCAATCGGACCGACGAGGCGGTGACGCTGTTCGAGCAAGCGCTCGGCCTGACCGAGCAGGCGCTCGGATCCGACAGTGGTGCCGCCGGCCAGGTAATGGCGCAACTTGCCGATGCGTATGCCGATCTCCCTGATTTCCAGCGAGCCGAATCGTCCTACCTGCGTGCGCTGTCGATCCTCGATCGCGATCGGGGCGCCACTTCACCCGCCACTGCTTTCGTTCGGTCGCGTCTGGCCACGTTGTACCAGCTGACCGGCCAGCGCCCGCGCGCGGAGACGATGCTGCTCGAGTCGATGGCCACGATCGAGAAAGCACTCGGCGCCGAGCACATCTGGTACGTGCGCTGCCTTGCCACTTTGGCGATGCTGCGCGGCGATGCCGGCGATTTTCAAGAAGCGACGAAGATTCTCGAGCGCGAGCTGGCGATTCTTGAAGATACCGATCAGGCCGACACCATGCTGTACGCGGGCGTTCTCAACAACCTCGGCGGCATCTACGGCCGAAGCCGCAATCCAGCACAGTCGGAACGCTTTCTCGAGCGGGCGCTGGCACTCGGCGAAACCTTGCGTGGTGCGGACGACTACTTTCTGTCGAATCCGCTGGTGAATCTCGGCGTTCTCGCGCGGGAACGCAAGGACTATCGGACGGCAGAAGCCCGGTACCTGCGCGCCCTTGCCATCCGTCAGCAGATCGCCGGCGAAAACAGCTCCGAGATCGCGTTGATTCTGAACAACCTCGCGAACATCTATCACGCCACCGGCGATTACGAGCGCGCCCTCGAGATGCATCGCCGCGCCCTGCTGATCGGGGAACAGGCGTACGGGCCGTTTCACCACAACACGCTGCTGTCGGTCGGCAATCTGGCCCGGACGAGTACGGCGCTGGGCGACCTGGATGCAGCCGTCGCCTACGAACGGCAAGCCGACCGCATCATCGAAAAGCAGCTCGCGCTCAATCTGACCGTCGGCTCCGAGCGTCAGAAACAGCTGTTCGTCCACAGTATCGCGGAGCGGACCGATCGCACCGTTTCGTTGCATCTCGATCGGATGCCGAACCGTCCCGATGCTTCCGCGCTCGGCGCACAGGTCCTGCTGCAACGAAAGGGTCGCGTCCTTGACGCGATGCTCGACACGGTCGGCGTCGTTCGCCAGCACGCGACCAGCGCCGAGGACCGGGACCTTCTCGATCGGTTGAACGCCGCGAGCCGCGAACTCGCGGATCTCGCATTGCGCGGCGCCAATCAGGCGGGCGACCGATCGGCGCAGCAGGCGATTCGCGACGCCGAATCGCGCATCGAGCAGCTGCAGGCAGCACTGGCCGGCCACAGTGCGATGGTTCGCGCCGAACTGGCGTCGATAACGCTCGAGGACGTGCAGTCGGCGCTTCCCGGCGACGCTGCGCTGATCGAATTCGGGCTGTTCCGGTCGTATGATCCGGCGGCAGAACGTAACGCCGACGCCTACGGTCTGCCCCGTTACGCGGCCTATGTGATCCAGCGGTTCGGCCCGCCAACTGGATTTGATCTCGGCGACGCCGGCGCGATCGACCAGCTGATCGCGGCGCTGCGCGCCGAGCTTCGCGATCCACGGGGTTCGCATTATCGACGAGCCGCGCGGGCGCTGTTCGATCGTGTGATGGCGCCATTGGCGTCGTCGTACGGCGATGCCCGGCGCCTGCTGGTTTCGCCCGACGGAAACCTGAATCTGGTGCCGTTCGAAGCACTCGTCGACCAGCGCGGGCGATTTCTGGTCGAGGACTTTCCGATCACCTATCTGACCAGTGGTCGAGATCTGCTGCGAATGGGTGCGGTACCAAGCAGCGGCAATCCGCCGGTTGTGATTGCCAATCCCACATTTGGCGAACCGGCCGCCCGCGATCGTTCGACGATTTATTTCGTTCCATTACCGGGGTCCGCGGCCGAAGCCCGTGCGATCAAGGTCCTCTTCCCACAGGCGAGTGTGTTGACCGGAGCGCGCGCCACAAAACGCGCGCTGAGCGGTGTCGAAGCCCCGATGATTCTGCACGTGGCGTCGCACGGATTTCTGTTGCAGGATGCCGGCGCAGCGGTCGCGTCCGGGAGCGCAACCAATAGCGGAGTGAGCAGCCGCGCACTCACCGTCGCTGCGACGGTCGAGAATCCGATGTTGCGATCGGGCCTTGCGCTCGCGAATGCCAACGTCAACGGGCGTGCGCACGAAGACGGCATCCTCACTGCCCTCGAGGCCTCAGGACTCAACCTGTGGGGAACGCGTCTCGTCACGTTGTCGGCGTGCGACAGCGCGCTCGGCGAAGTACGCAACGGCGAAGGGGTTTATGGCTTTCGCCGCGCCTTCACGCTGGCTGGAGCTGAATCGCTGGTGATCAGCCTGTGGCCGGTCAACGACGCGGTCGCGCGCGAGACGATGGTGATGTTCTACCAACGATTGCGTGCCGGCCGGGGACGGGGCGACGCGCTGCGCGAGACCAAACTGCAGTTGATGCGCCGTCCCGGTCGTCGCCATCCGTTCTACTGGGCGACCTTCATCCAGTCCGGAGAATGGGCAAACTTGAACGGCGTGCGCTGATCTGAAAGGGTTTTCAGTTTCCCGCCTACCGTTTGAGGCTCATCTCCCAATGATGTCCGCCGTGTTCTGGTCATACCCGGTCGCCCTGCTGGCGTTTGCGGTTCTGCCGCGCCGGACGGCCGCCAGGTACGGCGTGGTGCTGCTGACCGCGACGGCCGCTCTCGTCACCAGCCGTGCGGACCTCGCGACCGGCGCTTCGTTCGCGATGACACTGGCCATCATCATCGTGCTGATGGCGTGGCTGACGCGGCGGCATGCCGCGATCGAACGGACGCTCGCCGAACAGACGATCACCGATCCGCTGACCGGTGCCTTCAACAGACGCCACCTGGAAGCGTGCCTGGCAATGGCGATCGAGCGTCGCAACCGGACGTTGGAAGCAGCCTCACTGGTGTTGCTCGACATCGATCACTTCAAAGAGATCAACGACGCCTTCGGCCATTCCGCCGGCGACGACGTCCTCAAACGGCTCGTCGCGCTGATCGGCGGCCGGATGCGATCCGTCGACATTCTGTTTCGCACTGGAGGGGAAGAATTCGCGCTGCTGCTCTCGGGAGCGCGTTACGCGGATGCCATGCTGGTCGCCGAAGAATTGCGGCTGCTGGTGGCGGATGCAACGTTGACCGAGATCGGCGGCCGCATTTCGATCAGCGCCGGCGTCTGCGAGCTGCAGAACGGCCAGAGCGGGTACCGCTGGATCGCGGATGCCGACAAGGCGCTGTATCGCGCCAAGCGCACCGGCCGCAACCGCGTCGCCGGCCGGGCGCCTGGGCAGCGCTTCGGTTCCAGCCTTGTCGATGTGCCGATTTCTTGAGCGATGACAACCAGACCACCGCTGGCCATCGACAAAACCATCACGCTGAATATCAACGGCGCTCGGCAGCGCATCCGTTTCTGCGCCGCGCGTCCTGAACTCCCTCCGCTCCTGGTTGTCCAGGGCGGCCCGGCCCTTCCGCTGCTGCACGAGGTCGCAAAATTCCAGCGACTCCTGAATCTGGAGAACGACTTTCTCGTCGCCTACTGGGAACAACGCGGCTGCGGCAACGCGTCGGCGCACGACGCGCACAGCGTGTCCCTGGCGCAGCAGATCGATGATCTGCGGAGCGTCCTGCGGTGGTTGCACGGCGAAACACGGCAGCGCGCTCTGGTGCTCGGCATTTCGATTGGTGCCACGATCACCCTGCAGACAGTCGAGCATGAACCCGATCGGGTGCGGGCGGTGATCGCTGTTTCCCCTGATGCGCAGACCAGCGCCAGCGATGCCGCCGCGCACACCTTTCTCCGGGAGCACGCGCTTCGCGCGGACGGCAGTCGTGTCCGCCGACGTATCGAAGCGCTCGCACCGCCGCCGTATGTGGATCCGGCCCCGTTTCAACAGCGCGCCCGTCTCCTGGCCGATCTCGGCACGATCGAGCGCGGAAAGACGTTCAGCGCGTTGGTCCGAGAGATGCTCTTCGCGCTCGTTCGCACCTATGGCGCTGCCGGTGGCGTGCGGGCGGTGCGCAACGTGACTGTCATTCTGCGCAAGCTCCTGCCGGATATTGCCTCTGTCGATCTGCTTGCCCGTCCGCCGCGTGTTACGGTTCCGGTTCACTACGTGTTCGGGGAACAAGACGCGCTCACCCCGAGTTCTGTGGTGAAGGAATTGCCAGCAGCCATTGCTGCGCCTGCAACCACCGTGGTCCGTCTGCCCAATGCCGGCCACATGGTCCATTTCGACCAGCCCCAAATCGTGCGATCAATCGTGGAGAAAGCATGAAGCTCCACGCGATCCAAACCGGCTCCGTCCGGATCACAACCGCGCACGATCGAAGGACGAGTTTGACGTGGGCGTGTTAGTCCCGGCCCACCGGTCCGTTCCCGCCGCGGCCGGCGGTGGGTGTTCCTCCGCGACCGGCAACTGCCGGTAACAGCGACACCAGTTTGTCGTCGCGGAGCGCGACCGACTGACTGACCGTGTCGAAGATCATCGCCTGCGGGTCGTCCTTCGTATAAGGCTTCCACTCGAGCCCGGGCTGCGAGGGATTGCCGGTTCGGGCGAAATTGATCCACGCCTGTGAAACCTTGTCCTGCAAGGCCATGGCAACCGGACCGCCGCCCGTCGCCGTCCGGATCTGCGGCACGTTCAGCGCGTGGAAGCAGAACGCGAGCTCGGAGCAATGAAACGACGTGATCCCGCCATTGATCGGATATTCCCACGCGAACAGGTAGTTGTAGACCGGAGTCTTGCTTCTCTCGAGCTTGCGAGCCAGCAGGTTCTTCACGCCGGGGCGCGACGCGCCAGCGTAGTAGATCACGTCCTGCTCCTTCTTCCGCGGGAAGGCTTGTGTGAATTCGGCAACGATGTCGTTCTTCTTGTCGGCGAACGCAGCGGTCAGCTGGTCGTCGATCTCTTTCTGCGACCATTCGTTCTTACGGCCGTCGCCGCGGGTGAGCGTGCCCTGCATCTCGCTGAACACCGCGCCTGCCATGAGCGGAATCGAGTCGGCCCAGTCGCAGAATTCGCGCATCACATACTGGTCGTCCGCGATCACTTCCCAGTTGAGCGCCGGCCTGGCGAGTTCCTGGGCCGCCGAACGCAGCGCCGCGGTCCCGGCTGCAATCAAGGCCGAATACGGCACGATCTTCAGCTTGTCGATCTGGTCCCCGGTGAGATTCAGATTCTTGAGCGTATGGGCCGCGATCGTCTGCTGCGCCTTGATGCTTGCGGACGGATCGGTCGTGCGGTAGGCGTTGTTGCCGCCGCTCTGGGCAGAGACTTTGTGGAAGAGGCCCTTCGCGGCCGGCGTGTGCAGCATGCGGACGACTTTACCGCCGCCGCCGGACTGCCCGAAGATCATCACATTGCCGGGATCACCGCCGAAGCTTTCGATGTTGTCGTGCACCCACTGCAGCGCCACCACCAGGTCTGCGGTGCCGGTGTAACGAGAGCTCGCATACGGCGGTCCGTAGGCCGACAAATCGAGGGTGCCGAGGATGTTCAGCCGGTGATTCACGCTGACGACCACGACGTCGCCATACTCGCTCAGGCTGCGACCGTCGTACGCGTACGACTCGATCGAGGAACCGTTCGTGAAGCCTCCGCCATGCATCCACACCATGACCGGCTTCTTGACCGACGGAGTGAGGTTCTGGGTCCAGACGTTCAGATACTGACAATGCTCGTTCTCAATCCAATAGCGATGGGGAAACACGAGCTCGTCGGCACTGACGCTGATCTGCTCCGGAATCGGGCAGCAGGGGCCCCAGGCCTGGGCGTTCTTGATACTCGCCCACGGCTGCACCGGCTTGGGCGGCCCAAACCGCTCCGCCTCAGCGTAGCGGATCCCGAGAAAGGACGACGTCTTGCCCTCTCGAAGGCCGCGGAGCGTTCCACCCTTGAGCCGGACCAGCGGAGGATTGAGGTTCGGTCCGTGCGCCGCCGGATCGGCGGGCGTTTTCGGCTTCTCCTGTACGAGCCCGTTACCTGCGACGTGCGCGACTGCACCGCCGATCAGCGCGGTGGTGGTCCCCAGCATCTGCCGCCGATTCATTCGACCGGCTCGTTCCTCTGATTCGCTGGCCATACTGCCTCCTGCTTCCGCTGTGGTCACAACAGCGACAGTATAAGGATCTTCCGAATACGGTCAATCGCGCATCACCGCAGAGGTTCGCGCGCTGTCACAGTGCGCGCGACCGGTGTCTTATGAAGCGTCGCCGGCCAGGACTCGTTGCAGTCGTTCGAGCTGCACCGCAACCAACGTCCGGGCCCTTCCGGCCACAATCCGCCGCGTGACGCCGCCAAACAAACCGTCGAACAGATCGATCCGCGATCGGTTCAGGTAGACCACGTAGGTGGCCGGCGATGCCGACGTTCGATCCGGCACCAGGAGCGTCAGCCCGAGCGAGGCATCGTAATAGTGCATCGCGTAAATCTGCTTCGAGCCAATCGCGAAGGCCACCGGTGAATCGTCCGCCG
>Ga0070675_100000455_pt1 | contig 27928 bp, 28 predicted proteins | sample KBSM43metaG_FD_65343 | JGI IMG/M metagenome (GOLD analysis project Ga0070675, IMG submission 65343) | Miscanthus rhizosphere microbial communities from Kellogg Biological Station, Michigan, USA - KBS M4-3 metaG | ecosystem: Host-associated > Plants > Roots > Rhizosphere > Soil ... | reverse complement strand
TGCGTCGAGCGTGGCGCTCTCATGTACGGCTTCGAATACAAGTCCACCGCCGCGATCGGTGAATGGCCGCTCGTGCACATCTGCATGGGGATCGATCCACTGACGATGCGGCCAAGGGCGGCGAAGGGCGTCGTCGCGATCGGCAACATTGCAGTGGGCGGTCTTGCTCTTGGCGGCCTCGCACTCGGTCTTGTGGCCATCGGCGGCGTCTCGATTGGCCTTGCCTGCGCGCTCGGGGGTGCAGCGCTTGGGCTCGGCCTCTCGGTGGGCGGGTTGGCGTTTGGCTCGATTGCCGTCGGCGGTCTCGCGATCGGGTTGAAGTACGCGATCGGCGGCGCCGCGTTCGGACCTTCGGTGATCGACGGACGCGGCTGTGACGAAGCGGCGCGGGATCTCTGGGTGCGGTGGCTGGGCACGCGCTCGCTTCCGCCACCCTGCACGCAGAATCCCTTCAGACTCATTCAATAGCCGATGCGCATCGATCCATCGCAGCGCACGTCGATCACGTCAGGTACGGCCTGTCGCTGATGAACGGCTGGAGTGAAGGCCATAATCCGTTCAAGGACGCGGATTGGAGCGCGAGCTGGAAATAACACGGTCTCCGACGACGAATTCGGCGGAAACTGCGCGCAGACGATCGCGCCGAAGCAACACGGTGGCTGAGTGTGTGACGCACGCCCCGTGAGGTGCGCGAGGTCGAATTGACGGGATCATCGGCAGTGATCAAAAACGCCTCGCCAAGAAGCCATCGACAGAAGCAAAGAACAAGGCTCTTCGAGGAGGGCCGATCTACACCAACCCGACAAGCAGTGGGTAGCCCCAGTAAAGTCCGAGCATGATTGAGATGGCTCCGACCATCAGCGAGATGCTGCGCGCCACCGCGCCGTGCGTTCCCACCCGCGCGATCGGCCAGCCAAGTAAGCCCGACAGGGCCGCCATGCCCAGAGTCGAACCTACGCCGAACGTCGCCAAATACGCGAGGCGCGCCCCCATCGACGGAATCGTTGCCATTACCAATGCGGTGAGTGGGCCACTGCCCGCCAACCCATGCACCGCGCCCACAAGTAATGGTCGTCGGGCGATCGTCCAAGGAATGATGGAGGTCGAGTCTGATCGAACCCGGTGTACATGGGAATGGGTTGGCATCGCGGACACCGCGCTGGCCGACAGGTAGATCGCTCGAAATCCAAATCCGACCAACATCAACACCACTGCCCCCGTCAGAAAGTCGGTGGCGATTGCCGGCATGTCGGCGCGCAGCATAACCAGGAGAGTGCCAGCGGCAAGGAGCGTCAGCGTGTGACCCATTCCCCAGTACACGCCCAGCCACGCGGCTTTCCGAACGTTGCGCTCGCCCGTTAGGAGGACGGACAGCGCAGCAAGATGATCTGGCTCGAGCGCATGTCGCATGCCCAGCAACGTACCGAACCCGGTGCTCGCCACGAAGCGCGCCAGCGGGTCATCGAAAGGCCCGCCCGTCGCTCTCATGAGCAGATACGTCGTGACGGTGCAAGCGAACCCAACGAGTAGCCACCGACCGTCAAGTCTCGCGGGCGTCTTGGGGAGTTCGATAGGCCTTCCGTGCGGCGTTGTCTGATACGCGTTGATCCATGACTCCTTGCGGCTGAGTAACGTTGTGGAGTCGGCCAACCCTTTGGTAGCCACCAGACGCTCGAGCGCCGTCAACCAGTGTTCATAGTAGCGAGAGCCGTCATCTGGTTCGCCACGACTGGCGGCGCTTCGGATTTCGTTTGTCAATGCAGCCGCCCACTCGTTCCAGGTGAAATGTCCCTGGTCGGACAGGTTGACGGCGAGCGCGAACGCCTGCGCTTGCCACGGCTCGGCAAACACCGGTTCTCCGTCGTCGCGGCGAAGACATGGCAGGGCCGCACGTGCCGGTGGTGCCGTACTCATGTGGTCAAGCCGGCTCGAGGTAGTCGTCCCACAGGTCCACGTGGACGAAATCGTGCGGCGACGCTTGTTCGCCCCAGAGCTCGCGCGCAGCAAACCGTACCGAGTAGAGATGCTGCGGTTTTTCGCCAAGCAAGTGTGCGTTCGTGTCGGGAAACAGAAAGACACCGCGATCGAGGACGACGACACCCCTCTTTGCGCGCACGTAACGAGGTAATCGCGTGTGCCCGGTTGGATTCAGGTTCCGCGCCCGCACGCGGTGTCCCGGCTTGAAACGTCGAGCGGCGGCGACATCTCGCCGTGCGGAGGCGCGCAGATCCACCATCGACGGAACAGCGTCCGCCGTGACCAGCACGGATTTTCGAGGTGATCCGACCGCGGGGCGCCCGCTTTCGACCTCCGCCTGGGTGACATCACCCGCGGCAACCACGGTCTTCAGCAGCCACGCCCACCATCGCTCGTAATATGACATCCGGAAGTACTCGGCGGGCGGCAAAACCTCCTGTCCATGGCGAAACGCATCGAGGTTCCATAGACCGCCGCGGGTTCGCAGGACGCGTGTGAGCGCGTACACGCGTCCCTCCCACCGCTCATGGAAGGTCGGCTCGTCGGCCTCGTGCCGAATGGGCCCCATGCCGTGCATGCCCCCCAGGTCATGAACGCCATTCATGCCGGCACCTTCCCGACGTCGAGTGTGACCTTTGCCGTTCCGATCATCGAGTCACGCGTCACCAGGGCAGCCAGCTCGCCCTCATTCAAGTGTTCGCTGCCGACGGGGCGCTCCGGCAGCACGAAGTAGCGGACTTCTGACGTACTGTCCCAGACACGCACTTCGACGTCGGCGTCGATGTCCAGGCCGAATTCCTTCAGCACGCCGCGAGGATCGATGACTGCACGCGAACGATATGGCGCAGACTTGTACCAAACGGGGGGAAGACCGAGGAGCGGCCACGGATAGCAGGAACACAGCGTACAAACGACCAAGTTATGGATCTTCGGGTTGTTTTCCAGCGCGACGATGTCTTCGCCTTGATAACGATGGAAGCCGAGCTCCTCCATCGCCGTCGACGCATCCGCCAATAACCGCTTCTTGTATCCGGGGTCGACCCACGCGTGCGCGATGACACGCGCGCCGTTCCGCGGACCGATCTTCGTCTCGAATGCGTCAACGATGCGATCGAGCGCGACGGGGTCGACGAGACCCTTGTCGACCAGCAGCGATTCCAGCGCTTTGACTCGCAACGTGAGATCGGAGGGAATGGCTTGAGAAACGGGAGTCTGCTGGGCAGTCAACCCGGTCTTTGCGCTCGCCACGATCCCGGCGGTGCCGGTCGCCGCGCTTTTCAGAAAGCCGCGTCGGCCAGACAGGTTTGGAAACTTCAACATCGAGCTCCTCCCAGACGCGAGGATTCGCGAGACTCTAACACGTTCGGCTGGCGTAGATTGGCGAATTGCGTGAGCGGTCAGCAGGTGGCGAGCCGCGGGACAACGAGAAACGCCGCTATGGTGACCAAGCCACGCCGAAAGCACATCGGCCTCTAGAAGGTATACCCCACGCTGAACGTCAACGGAATCTTCACGCCCGCGTTCTGCGTGAAGATGTTGCCGTTCGAGTAGTGATTGATCTTCACCCCAATGGCGAGGTTCCTGTTCGCGCCGGCGAACCAGCCGATCCCCATGAAGTCCTGGAATGTGAAGTGGCGGCCGGTGTTGAGGTCGTCGAGGATGACTTTCGAGATATAGGTGGGTCCTGCGAGCGAGTACGCGAAGTACATGTCGGCCAGACGGGCGCGGAGAAACGTAAACCGGAATAGCGGGTAGACCGACAGCGTGAAAAACCGGTCGTTGTTCTGCCGCGTCTTGTAAAACCCCACGCTCGCGCCGACGTCCAACCCGAATACCTTGCGCGTGTGAAAGACGTTGCGCTCATAGTGCGGCGCGATGCCGAAGTCGACCTTGGCATGACCGCCCCAGAAGATCGGCACTTTACGCGAGACGAAGTCGTTGACGCCGTAGCCCGTGCCTGACGAGTACTCGACCTGTATCAGGTGCCGCGGAAAGATGACTCCTGCGTCCCGGTTCGCCTCGACGCGATCCCCGGGAAGCGCCCTCACCGTGTAGCGGAAGCCGCCGGACAGGAAGACCGTGTGTGGCTGTGTCACCTTCTCACGCCCCGGTGAGAACGTGACGCCGCCGGTCAGGTCCCAGGAGGGTGTGAGCCGATACTCGGCGCCACCGCCGAGGAGCAATGACGCGTAGTGCGCGTCGGTGACCACGGGCGTGTCCCCGAGATTGAAGCCCGTCCGGCTCGTGAATCCGAGACCGGTCTCACCATACGCCGACCACCGGCGCGCGACAGGCACGCGCGCCTTCAGCGTGACCGCGCCAAAGTTGACCCGCACATGATGGCGATCGGCATCGCCCGGGCGCACGCTCGCGTAGCTGACGTAGTTGAGCGGACGCATATAACTCGCTTGCGCCGACACGAAGCGGTTGAATTCATGGCCGATGAGCATGACGCGAACGTCCACGCGCGGGACGTCGATCGAAGTCGCGTGGAATCCCGGCTGGAGCTGCGCATCCGAGAACGGCTGGTCGATCGCTCCAACGTTGATGGAGATGTAGGAGTTCTGAAGCAGTCGCGGGTACTGCGTCCGCGTATCGTCCGATGACTGCGCGACCGCTGAATGGGCCACGCAGAGGAAAAGAAACGCCGCCGCCGCGGTGTACGGGCGATTCAATGAGTGAGGGCGTACAAGAAGGCGTTGATTCCGAGCGCGTATCCTTTCGGCCCGAACATCATGAAGTAGCGCGGATCGTCGCCTTCGCGCTCCCACGAATCGCCGATGTCGGTGTTGTGCGTGATCAAAACCATGATTCGGCTGTATTTGTCCGCGATCGCGCGAAGATGCGGCACCGCGCTATCCGAACCCTGCTCTGAGGTGCGGCCTCCCGATCGCATGTAGAAGCCGATGTTGGGAATCTGCGGCATCTGACCGACCTCGAACTGCGTGCGAAAGATCGGATGCTCCGGCGGGATGTCGAAGATCGGATATTCGCTCGCCGGAAGCGCATGCCTGATCTCGCGCACCCAGTGGTCCCATTCGTACGAGCCCCAAAAATCGTCCACCCACAGGAAGCCGCCTTTGAGCAGATACGTCCGCAGGTTCAATCCTTCCGCGTCATTGATCGACACGGCCCCCGGCGCCGACAGAATGACGATCGGACAGCTGAACAGCTCGGGCCCGCCAAGATTGACGAGCAGATGATTCGGCTCGCGCCGTGAATTGAAGCTCACGTTCGCGCGCGTCAGCTCGGAGAACCGGATGGAAAAGTTGATGTCCGCGCGCGGGTAATCGGTGCGCCAGCTGCCGTCGCGACCGTCGGGAGACTGCCGGTAGACGACGCGGCAGTAATGGAAGCGGCCGTCAAAGTCCTGCGGTGTCGCGATGCGGCTGGCGCCGAAGCCGAAGAAACCGCCTCGTCCAAATTGCGCCGATGCCGCCGTCGCGGTCAGCGCGCAGATGACAGCCGCAATTGGAACCGCCACCCGTGGGCGCGGCCGTATCCAATGCATCGCTGAGAGTGTACTGCGTTATCGTAGGTCCGCCTGAAGGAGGGCCGGCCGAAGCCATGAATACTCGAACCGTGCTGCTGTCTCTGGTTGCCGTTTCGATCCTTTCGATCGCTGCGATCGGGCAGGAGCCGCCGCGTCCGCAGATCGTCGCCGGCCGCTCGAAGGTTGCCACCACGCTCGGCATCGTCGCCACGAGCCAGCCGCTCGCATCACAGGCTGGCGCGCAAATCCTCCAACGCGGTGGCAACGCAGTGGACGCCGCGATCGCGGCCAACGCGGTCATGGCGCTCGTCGAACCACACTACAACGGCATCGGCGGCGATCTCTTCGCCATCTACTACGAAGCTCGTTCCGGCAAGCTCTATGGACTGAATGCCGGCGGATGGGCGCCGGCAGGGCTCACGCCCGAGTTCCTCAGATCAAAGGGCTTTACCAATATGCCCGGCAGCGGCATCCACACCGTGACGGTTCCAGGTGCGGTCGCCGGGTGGGACGCGATGCGCAGCCGGTTTGGCAAGCTGCCGATGGCCGACCTGCTGGCGCCGGCGATTTATTACGCCGATGCCGGATTTCCGGTCACAGACGTCATCGCTGATTACTGGGCGGGCGCGATCACGAAACTGTCCCGCGAGCCGCTCGCGGAGGAAACCTTTCTACCGAACGGTCGCGCGCCGAAAGCCGGCGAGATCTTCAAGAATCCACGCCTCGCCTCGACGCTGCGGTTGATCGCGCAGCAGGGCGCCGCCGGTTTTTACGAGGGGAAGACCGCCGAAGCGATCGTGGCGATCTCGCGAGAGAAGGGCGGCGCGATGACGCTCGCCGATCTGAAGGAATACAAAGCCGAATGGGTCGATCCGATCTCGACCACGTATCGAGGCTGGACGGTCTACGAGCTGCCGCCGAACACGCAGGGGATCGCCGCGCTCATCATGCTCAATCTGATGGAGCAGTACCCGCTCGCACAGTACGGCTTTCAATCAACCCAGACGATGCACGTGATGATCGAGGCGAAAAAGCTGGCGTATGCGGACATGTTGCGCTACGTCGCCGATCCGCACTTCTCGAACGTGCCGGTGGCACCGCTTCTCAGCAAGCCGCACGCGCAGGAACGCGCGCGGCTGATCGATCCGCGCAAGGCGGCGTGCAGTGTTGAACCCTCCAGGCTCCCGGGACTGACGACGTCAAACGGGGGCGACACCATCTATCTGTCGGTGATCGATCGCGACGGCAATATCGTGTCGTTGATTCAAAGTCTGTACTCGTCGTTCGGTAGCGGCGTCGTGGCGCCCGATACCGGCATCATGCTGCACAATCGCGGCGCGCTCTTCACGCTTCAAAGCGGTCACCCGAATCTGCTCGCCGGCCGCAAGCGTCCGCTGACGACCCTCATCCCCGCATTCATGTCGAGAGACGACGTGAAGATCGGGTTCGGGATCATGGGCGGGTTCAACCAGGCGCAGGCGCACGCGCAGTTCGTCTCCAACGTCGCCGACTTCGGGCTCGACGTGCAGGAGGCGCTCGAGGCGGGGCGGTTCACGAAGGGCTCGTTCAGCGGCTGTGACGTCGACGTCGAGGAACTGGTGGCCGAAAAGACGCGGGGCGAGCTCGAAAAACTGGGGCACGAGATCACAACCGTGCCGCCGCGAAGCGGCGTCTTCGGGTACGGTCAGGCTGTCATGAGCAGCGGCAACGGCGTTCACTTCGCGGGATCGGAACCGCGGCACGACGGGGAAGCGATACCTGAAGCAGCACCCGTACTCCGTTAGGACGCCCCGGCGCGCTCGGCCCGCGCCGCTCGACATCGTTTACGAAGACCGCGTCCTCGTGGTGATCAACAAGCCGGCAGGACTGCTGTCGGTCCCGCTGCCGAAAAAGAGCGCGGAACCATCCGTGTACGACCAGCTCGAACGTTATCTTCGTCCGCAGCGGCGGCGGCCGTTCGTCGTCCATCGAATCGATCGCGACACGTCGGGTCTGGTTGTCTTCGCGAAGGATCCTCGAACACAGCAGACGTTGAAGAAGCAATTCATCCAACGCGAACCCGAACGGATCTATCTCGCGCTGGTGTACGGTCATCCCGATCCTCGTGCAGGAACCTGGCGCGACTATCTGGTGTGGGATCGGAAGGCTCTCATTCAGAAGCGGACGCACCCGCGCGATCCTCAGGGCGCCGAGGCGGTATGCAGCTATTCCATCGTCGAGCAGTTTCGCGATGCGTCGCTGCTCGAGGTGCAGCTCGAAACCGGCAAGCGAAACCAGATCAGAATCCAGGCACGGTTGCGTGGCCACACGCTGATCGGCGAGCGTCGGTATGTCTTCGGTCCCGAGCAGCTGCGGCACATTCCGTTTACGCGCCAGGCGCTGCACGCGCATCGCCTCGCGTTCCGCCACCCCGTCGATGGCCGCAAGCTCCAGTTCGAGGCGCCGTTGCCAGACGATTTCCGCGAACTGCTCGACCGCCTGCGCCGGTGATCACGCTCGTCGAAAGCAGTTGACGCGCAATGGCGGCCCCTGCATCCTGCGTTTGATGTACGAGCGTCGTCATGCACCCCTTGCGTCGCGGCGGCGGTTCGTCCGCCGGCTCGTCAACAACTTCGGCATCGCGATGGCGGTCATCGCGGGGTCGCTCGCCATCGGCATAGGTGGCTACCGCTACTTCGAAGGACTGGATTGGACCGATGCATTTCTGAATGCCGCGATGCTTCTTGGCGGCATGGGTCCGGTCAACCCCATTCGGACGACGGGCGGAAAGCTGTTCGCGGGTCTGTACGCGCTATACGCGGGAATGGTCGTGCTCGTCGCCGCGGGCATCCTGATGGCGCCCGCGTTTCATCGTTTCTTGCACCGGTTCCATCTGGAAGAAGACGAGAACCGTCGGCGGGTGTGAATCGGGTAGGGCCGACCGTATGGTAGGGGCCGACCCTAAAGGTCGGCCCTACGGGTGTCAGTTGGTACTGGATGTCGACACCGCTCGATTCAGTTCCGCGATGTCCACGACGCGGTTGTCCGCCGGGTAGTGAATCGGAATGATCCGGGTCACGTCCAACTTCAGCCGCTGCATGTTGCTCGTGAGATTCAGCGTGTAGGGACTCGGAGGCTGCGCCACCGGTGCGTTCTTCTCGGCCGGCGGATTGAACGCATCCGCCTCGATCAGGACCTTCTCCTTCGGCAGATACGCGACGAGCAATCCAGCATTGTGACCGCTGCCTTGGAGTTGGTACAGCTCGATCGTGTGGTTCCCGTCGGTCAGCACCTTCTTGTCACGCACCGTTTCAAACGTCGCCTTGCGGGGCGCCCTGGCGAGACGATCGGGGTTCAATGTGTGCGGCGCCGCGAACACCTTCTCGTAGTACGGCTTGTGAACTTCGTGCGTGACGATCGTCGCCCCCTCCGCGACGAACGCGCGCAGACCACCAGAGTGATCGAAGTGCTGATGCGTATTGACGACGTACCGGATTGGCTTGTTCGGGATCAACCGCTTCGCTTCGGCGATGACCGCGTTGGCGCGCTCATCGTTGGTCGCGCCCTCGATGACCACGATATGGTCTTTCATGTCGACGGCGACGCTCGTGTAGCCGCCGAGAATCAGATAGATCCCATCTGCCAATTTCTCTGACGGCGTCGCTGACGCAGCGGCTGCCGGCGCGGCGGCTGCCGGCGCACCGCCGGCCCGTCCCTGCGCCTGAATGGTGACCGGTGCATTTGGCTTCACATCGCTGAGCGTGAGGTCAAGGATGGGATAACCACCCTGGCGCTGCACGATGTGCATTGGAAACTTCACGCCGCCGAAGTCCTTGTAGTCGGTGTACACGGCCTCGAACTGCGTATCGCCGAGCACCGGGTTGTCGATCCAGGTCTCGACGCGATCGACGAGATTCTGGTCGCTGATGTAGCCATTGACCATCGCCTTGTTCTGACCCGTGAACGACACGACGGTGTACTTCTTGCCGCCCACCGTTTGTGTCTTTGCGGTCGCATTGTTGGCAGCAGCGGCGCGGACAAAGCCGTGCGGCAGCATCCAGATCTCCAGCTGCTGAACCCACGGCGTGTTCGCGTTGACCACGATCGTCTGGTTCTGTGGCTGCTCGCCTCGAACCGGTTGCTGGCCGCCGCCGCGCGGTGGATTCTCGCCCTGCATTCGGATGCGATCCATCTTCGAGGCGGGAACGCGGAAATCGACCTGCCGTGTGTAGGTCTTGTCGATGAACTTCGGCCACGGCGACGGGCCGCTGTACGCCTGGCCCAGTGTGAAGTCAGCGCCGCTGCCGGAGTACTCGACGGTGTTCAGCGTGTCTGCGCCCATCGCTTTCGAGGCCGCGGCGATCGCCGTTCGCGCATCCTGGGCTGTGGCCGCCGACGCGACCGCCACGACAAGCATCGCGGCGAAAATCGTTGTGTTCCTCATAGTCCCTCCAACCGGCAGTAAGCAATATCACAGACCTGAGACCTTCTGCCTGAAACCCGCCTGAAACCTGATACCTGAAACCTGATACTTTCGCGGACATGAGCCAGGACCTGTGGACGAAGGTTGACACGTACATCAACCAGATCACGATCAAACCCGATGCGGCGCTCGATGCGGCCAGCGCGTCTGCCGTGGCAGCGAACCTGCCTCCGATCAGTGTCACGCCCGCGTACGGAAAGCTGCTGCATCTGATTGCGCGAGCGCACGGATCGAAACGGATTCTCGAGATTGGTACGCTGGCGGGCTATAGCACGATATGGCTGGCGCGCGCCGTGTTGCCCGATGGACACGTCATCAGCCTCGAGTCGAACGCGGCGCACGCGCAGATCGCACGCGACAATATGTTGCGCGCCGGGCTGTCGGGGCGTGTTCAGATTCGCGTCGGTGATGCGCTCGAGACGCTGCCGCAGCTGGTCACCGAAAAACAGCGGCCATTCGACTTCGTGTTCATCGACGCGGATCGTACGAATCTGGCCGAATATTTCGATTGGGCCGTGAAGCTGTCACGCCAGGGCAGCGTCATCATCGTCGACAACGTCGTGCGGAAGGGCGCCGTCATCGATGAATCGAGCGACGATATCAACGTGAAGGGCGTGCGGCGGTTCAACGAACGGCTTGCGGTCGATACGCGAGTAGCGGCCACCATGATGCAGACGGTGAGTTCGAAGGGTTACGACGGTTTTGCGATGGCGCTCGTCCTGTGATGTCGCCGCGCGAATCCACCACGCCTGATCACGTCTCGAACGTGATCGGACGGCTGCTGATCCGCCAAGCAACATCTGCGGACGCGGACGCCATTGCCGAGACGCTCGCTGAAGCAGCCAGGTGGGTTGAGGAGCTTGACGGCACGATCATGTGGGTTGAGGGAGAGCTCGAGCAGGAGCGCGTCAGAGCGGAAGCCGACGCGGCCATGTTCGTCGTCGGGGAGGTCGATGGGCGAGTGGCCGGCGCGATGCGATTTCAGCTAGAGGATCAACTGTTCTGGCCGGATCTGGATGCCGCCGATTCAGCGTTCGTGCATCGCCTTGCGGTCAGGCGTGCATTTGCGGGGCAGGGAATCTCGACTGCGCTCCTCGAGTGGGCCGTCGATCACGCGCGCACGCTCGGGAAGCGGTATCTGCGTCTGGACTGCGATGCGGATCGTTCGCGGCTGCGCGCCTTATACGAACGGTTTGGCTTCCGGCTCCACAGCTATCGCCAGGTCGGTTCGTACTACGTGTCGCGATACGAATTGCAAATTCTGCAACCTTGAGTCGGCTCGTACCCGGGGTCTGACCCCCGAACTTCGCATCACCGGGGTCTGACCCCCTCAATGGGTCAGCGCATACAGGACGGCGTTGATGCCGAAGGCGTAGCCGCGCGGACCGACGGCGACGAAGTATTCCGGGCTGTCGCCTTCACGCTCCCATGAATCGCCGAAATCGGTGTTGTGCGTCATGAGGACGATCAGCCGGCCGTGCTTGTCGTTGATTCCCCGTGCGTGCGCCACCGCGCTATCCGCCCCACGTTCCGACGTGCCGCCGCCGGTGCCGAGATAGAACCCGATGTTCGGAATCTGCGGAACAGAAGTGACTTCGAACTGCGTTCGAAACAACGGGTGATCAGTCGGCAGATCGAAGATCGGAAATTCGTTGGCCGGCAGCGCCTTTCGAATCTGCGCGACCCAGTGATCCCACGCATAACTGCCCCAGAAATCATCGACCCACAGGAACCCGCCTTTTTCCAGATAGAGCCGCATGGCTTTCGCATCCTGGTCGGTAATCAACGCGCGTCCGACCTCGGTCGCCATGACGAACGGACAATCGAAGACTTCCGGATTGGTAAAGCGAATCAGGAGATGATTCGGTTCGCCGGTGGGGTCCTTGCTGACGTCGGCCTTCGTCAGTTCCGACAGCCTGATCGACAGGTTGATATCGGCTCGCGGCCAATCGGCATTCCAGTTGCCGCCATCCCCGTCGAGCGCGGACTGATAGACCCACCTGCAGAAATGGAAGTGACCGTCGAAATCCTTCGCGGTCGCAAAGCTTGCGCGGAAGCCGCCGAACCCGCGGCGTCCGAACTGGGCGGTCGCGACCGCTGCGCTGAGACAAAGCGCCGCTGTCAACGCAATCACAAACGGCCGCCGACCGGAGCGCGTCATGGGAGGACAATATTATTTCACCGCCACACCGACTGATAACATCGAGCCGTGATCGATCTCCGCTCCGATACGGTTACACGCCCAACCGCCGGCATGCGGGCCGCGATGGCCGCCGCGCCCGTCGGCGACGACCAGTTCGGCGAAGATCCGACCATCAACGAACTTCAAGCCCGCGTCGCAGGGCTGCTGGGCAAGGACGCGGCGCTCTGGTTGCCGTCCGGCACCATGGCGAACCAGGTTGCGCTGCGGGCGCTCACTCGCCCTGGGGACGATGTGATCGTCAGCCGGGAGAGCCACGCGGTGTGGCACGAAACGGGCGGCGGTGGCGCAAACGCGGGCGTGCAGTTCACAGAAATCGGCTGCGCCGGCCGGTTCACGGCCGGAGAGTTCGTCGACGCGGTCAAAGCGCGCGATCACATGCTGTATCCGCCGACCACGCTCGTCGAGGTGGAGAATACCCATAACCGCGCAGGTGGAATCGTCATCGATCAGGATGAAGCGACGAGAATATGTGCGGCCGCGCGCCAACGACAGATCACGTCGTTTCTCGACGGCGCGCGATTATGGAACGCGGCGGTCGCCAGCGGCCGACCGGTCGCGGAACTGGCGGCTCCGTTCGACGTCGTCTCGGTCGCGCTCTCGAAGGGCCTGGGCGCCCCTGCCGGAACCATGCTGGCAGGTCCACGAGACGTGATACGTGATTCCATTCGCCATCGCCGGATGTTCGGCGGCGCGATGCGGCAGATCGGGATTCTCGGAGCAGCCGGTCTATATGCGCTCGACCACCACTTCGATCGGCTCGCCGATGATCATGTGAATGCGCAATTAATCGCGTCGCGACTTCGCAGCCACCCACGCGTACGACTGGCGGCCGATCCCGTTGAAACGAATATCGTGATTTTTTCGCTCGCGGACGACGGACCCGATGCCGCCGCTGTGGTCGCCGGCGCGCGGGCGCACGGCGTGCTGGTCGTCGCGTTTGGACGCCGGACCGTTCGTGCGGTGACGCATCTCGACGTTACGAAGGAGCAGTGTGAGCAGGCCGCAGCCGTCCTGCTCGACGTGATTGGATAGCAGCGCTTACTCGCGCCTGCCTTTCCTCATCGGTTCGTGGTCCTCGGGTTTGCCGTAACCCCCACCGCCGCGTTTTTCGCCACCTCCATGAACCTTGTTGACGGTTGCCCACGCGCGACGTTCGGCTTCTTCTTCCGATTCCCCGCGTTCGAGGTAACCCTCTTCGATGTGCTCGGCCTGGCGTTTCTGCTTCTCCGTGTAGTTGCTTTTATCTCCTCGAGGCATAGATCACTCCTCTATCCAAGAACGATGCAAGTAGTGGGACACGTGCATCTCGAGCGCGCATTACACGTCCTGACCAGTTCCCCCGCGCACCGATCTTGCACTCGTGAATGGTGCCCTCAGCAATGAGGGTGACTGAGGTTCGGGTTGCTGACTTACGCCTGAAGTCCTGAGCCCTGAGTCGGGGGAGGAGGAGAAAACATGTTGCTTTATACGCTGGCGGTCATTCTTTTGATCGCATGGTTACTCGGCGTCGTCGGGACCTACACGATTGGCGCGTTCGTGCACGTGCTGCTGGTCATTGCCATCGTGCTGTTCATTGTTGGCTTTGTGACTGGCCGCCGCCCGATCATTCCGTAAGCTGCGTCAGTGACTGCCGCCCCGCTTCCTCTTCAGGAAGTGGGGCAACGCTGTCGCTCAGCCCAAAACCCAAATCCCAGAGCCCACATCCAAATGGGGACTTTGGAGCTTGGGGATTTGGGGTTTACCTGATGAGCGCGTGCTAGCATCGCCGCATGGTCCGCTGGCGTCTGCTGACGGCCGTGCTGCTGATCTCAGTCTCGATTTCCCACCTGACAGCGCAGCGGTCTTCGACGTTGACGATTTCGGTGATCGCCACAACCGATCTCCATGGTGGTGTGCTCCCGCGTGGAGTACGCGGCGGCGTCGCGCTGCTCGGCGGTTACCTCCGCAACATTCGTGCGGCCCGACTGCAGGACGGAGGTGGCGTACTTCTCGTCGATTCCGGCGATATGTTTCAAGGTACTCTCGAGTCGAACCTGAACGAAGGCGCGGCGGTGGTGGCTGCCTACAACGCGCTTGGTTACGCCGCGGCCGCGATCGGCAACCACGAGTTCGATTACGGCCCCGCCGGGCCTGACGAGACTGTGCAGAAACCAGGCGAGGATCCCCGAGGCGCCTTGAAGGCCCGTGCGGCGAGCGCGCGATTTCCCTTCCTCGCCGCGAATACGCTTGATGATGCGACGGGACACCCGGTCGCCTGGACGAACGTGAAGCCATCCACGCTCGTGGAGGTGCGCGGGGTGCGGATCGGCCTCATCGGCGTAACAACCCCTGATACTCCTGCGCTGACAATTGGCGCCAACGTCATCGGTTTGACATTTGCGCCGCTCGTGCCGGTGATCACCCGCGAAGCGACGTCATTACGGGCTCGGGGCGCGACGGTCGTGATCGTCCTCGCGCACGCAGGTGGCCGATGCACGAAGCTTGACGATCCAGAGGATCTCAGTTCGTGCGATCAGATGGCGGAGATTGTCCAGGTCGCGCGTCAACTGCCGACTGGTCTCGTTGACATGATTGCTGCAGGCCACACGCATCAGGCGATGGCTCACGATGTGGGCGGCGTCGCTCTCGTCGAGGCCTATTCGACAGGACGATCGTTTTCCCGGGTCGATTTGACCGTGGACCGATCGACACGAATGCTGGTTGGCAAGCGCATTTTTCCGACGCAGGATCTCTGTGGACGTGAAGATCCCGCGACGCACACCTGCGATCCCGCTGCCGCTCGGTCAGCCGCCATGATTCCCGCCCGCTATGAGAATCGCCTTGTGCGCCCCGATGCCGCGTCCGCAGCTGCGATCGCTCCTGCAGCGCGACAAGCGAGTGCCATGAAGACCCAACCGATCGGGCTCTCATTGGAAACGCCGTTCGCACGCGGCGATCAACAGAGCGAGACGGCGATAGCCGACCTCGTCGCGGACGGAACACTCGCGTCGACGCTAGGCGCCGACGTGGCGCTCAGCAACGGCGGCAGCCTTCGGACCGATTTGCCAACGGGGCCGCTCACCTACGGATCGATCTACGAGCTGTATCCATTCGACAATCGCATCGTGACGTTGAGGCTGACCGGCGACCAGTTGACGCGCATCATCGCGCACAACCTGGAGCGCAAGGAGCCGCCCTTCGAGCTGCTGCCGATCGCCGGATTCAAGGTTGATGCAAAGTGCGATGGCAAGATGCTTCGTGTGATGCTGACGCGTTCGTCAGGCGCTACTATCCGAGCTGACGAGCGGTTGACCGTCGCGACCAGCGATTTCATCGCCGGCGGCGGCGACGGCATCGTCGCACCTGCGGGCGCGCTCGGCGAGATCAGAACGGTTGAAGGCGCGCCGCTTCTGCGTGAATCGCTTGTGGCGTGGCTGCGCAGCCGCGGCGGCCGATTGAACGAGAATCAATTCGTTTCATCCGAGCATCGACGTTGGAGTTATCCAGGCTCGCGCCCTGTGGTGTGTCGATGAGAATACAGCCGGGATTCGAGATTCGGGATTCGGGATTCGTCGTCTACCTGCGTGTCGTGATCATGGCGCTCCTCGTCGGGACGTGTGGAAGAACCGAGCGCGCTGGGCCACGCATTCCATTCGATGAACCGGGTGCGTGTCCGTTTCAGTGCTGTACCTATCGTGAATGGAGTGTTGACTGGGGCACGGATATTCACACGGACAGGCGAGATGACGCGCCAGTCGCCTTTCACGTCGCCGTCAATGACACCGTGACTGCGGTGACCGGCGTAGTCACCACGACGAAGGTCGGCCGCGCCACCGCGTCAAGGCAAGTGAACGTGGGAACGAAACACGTCCCCGTCGCGGCGGGGCAACCGATCTACCTGATAAGGAACGTGGGAAGCGGCGACTGGAAGATCTGGATCAACGGCCAAACGGATGAGCAGTACATCGGAAGTCCTCCTTACTGTGCCAGTGGGAATCAGAAGTCCGATGAGTGCGCATTAACGGTCACGGAACAGCCCGAGAACGTCTGGTGGGTCAATGTGCGCGACGCGCTGGGTCGCGAAGGCTGGACCCGCGAGGTCGATCACTTCGGCAATATCGACGCCTGCGGATAGCGCGGCCGTTACCGGGTACGACGCATTACCCGGGTCTGACCCTGATGGGCACGCAACATGAAAGTGACGGCCCTGTAACGGAGGGTCGCCATGCACGTCATCCGTTTGTTTGTCGTCGTCTGCGTTGCGTCTGTGCTCAGCGCTGCTGCGGCCGCTGCGCAGACAGCCACGCCCAAGCCACCGACGCCCAAGGTTTCCACCGCGACCAAAGAGAAGGCCGCGGAACAGAACGCGAATCCTGACGCGCTCGTCCTCGCCGATTTTCAGAAGCGGATCGACGCCTACATGGCGATCCACAAAGGCGCGTCGAAGGATGCGCCGCCCCGCAAGGAAACGAATAACCCCGCCGAAATCAAGGCTGCGCAGGACGCGCTCGGCGCAAAGATTCGCACAGCCCGGGCGACGGCGAAACAGGGCGACATCATGACGCCCGAGATCCAGAACAAGTTCCGGCGCGTGATGTATCCCGTCGTGACCAGCCCGGCGCCGCAGGGCACAGCCGGTCGCGAGGTCAAGAAGGACATCAAGGAAGAACTGAAGGAGAACACCGAAGAGCGAAAGGAAGAAGGCGGAAAACCGGTGGTGTTGAAAGTCAACGCGACCTATCCGAACGACACGCCGCTGCCGACGACGCCCCCGCAGCTGCTGATGAACCTCCCGAAGCTGCCGGAGCAGCTCGAGTACCGGATCATCGGCAAGAACCTGATCATCCGCGACGTCGAGGCGAACATCATCGTCGACTTCGTTCCGAACGCGATTCAGTAGGAAAGCAGGGGGATATCATGCGCCGCTCACTTCTGTTCGTGTTGATGCTCCTGGTGCTGGCCGTTTCGGCGCTCGTCGCGCAGGACCTCACCCTTCCAATGAAGAACGGTTCGGTGAAGTTCGCGGTGATCGGTGACACGGGGACCGGCGACAAGCATCAGCTTGCGGTGGCGAAGCAGCTGGCTGCGACGCGCGCCAGATTCCCGTTCGGGTTCGTCATCATGGTGGGTGACAACATTTACGGCGGGAATTCAGCGCGGGACTACGACAGGAAGTTCGCCATCCCGTACAAGCCGCTGCTCGACGACGACATCAAGTTTTACGCCGCACTCGGTAATCACGATGACCCCAGCGAGCGGTACTACAAGCCGTTCAACATGAACGGCGAGCGGTACTACACCTTCAAGCCGGCTGACGGCGTACGTTTTTTCGCGCTCGACAGCAACTATATGGACGGGAAGCAGTTGAAATGGCTCGATGATCAGCTGGCGACGAGCGGATCGGAGTGGAAGATTGCCTTCTTCCACCATCCACCGTATTCCTCCGGCGAGACGCACGGATCGAATGAGACGCTCCGTACCCAGCTGGAGCCGCGCTTTGTGAAGGCAGGCGTCAACGTCGTTCTCACGGGCCACGAGCATTTCTACGAACGCATCAAGCCGCAGAAGGGGATTGCCTACTTCATTACGGGCAGCTCGGCCAAGCTGCGCGAAAGCAACATCACCCAGACGGAGCTCACGGCGAAGGGCTTTGACTCCGGCTACACATTCATGATTGTCGAGATTGTCGGCAACGACCTGTATTACCAGGCGATCACCGACACGGGTAAAACGGTGGACTCGGGACGAGTGCAGCGCGTGGGTAAAGTCGAACCGACCCCGAACCGCACGGCGCAACCGGTTGTTGCCACCGCCGGTTCTGATAAGAAGACGCCCTCGAAACCGGTCAGGTAGGGGGAATGGTGCGACGAGTGCAACAGGTGCAAGCGATGCACCTGTCGCACCGCTTGCACCCGGCTTCTCTCACACTACTCAATCGTCGAGTGAGATGCGGCTCGCGAGCACGGAGCCGTCGTTCTGCTTCGTTCCTTTCACGTCCACCTTCAGATCGTTCTTGATGGCACTGCACGAGGTGCCCTTGTCGTAGGTCGTGTTCTGGTCGGCGGTGACCTTCGTGCTCCCGATCATGAACGTGATACCTGGGCATGACGAGCTCCCCAGGTTGGACACTCTGCCCTCCACTTCGGCCCCCTGATCGTTGTCCTCATTGTCATCATCGTCGTCGGCATCGCCTCCCTGGCCGGCCTGCTCGACTTTGATTTCCGACGCCGTGACGGTACTCCCGTCCCGCGTTCCGCGGACCTGCACGTGATCCCCCATCTTGAGATCGCTGAAGGCAACCGTCTTCGAGCCGTGGCGAATCACCGTTGAACTTGTCGTTTTGATCGTCAAGTTCCCCGCTTGAACGCTGCTGTTCCCGCTGTCAATCGAGGTGATGCGCGCGGAGATCTCGCCATTGTTATGGTGCTCCGAATCGATGTGCGCGTTGTTTCCGTTGACGGTTACGGTGATCTGCACTCGATCGCCAGCGCCCACGCCCTGCACGGTCACCGTTGCATTCGAATTCGGCGCGCTGAAGTTCAAGACAACCGTTCCGCTGGGAACGTTGTTGAGCGTGAACTGGCCCTGGTTGTCCGCATTCGTTGAAATGCCGGTTCCGACGACGGAGATCGTGACACCACTCTTTGAGTCGAGCGTGGTGAACGTCTCTTCACTGAGGGTTCGAGACGGCGTCGGAGTCACGGCGGTTCCCCGGACGATGCCGGTGATCGAAGCGCCCGCCGACGCAGATGAAGGTCCGACGGACGACAGGGCGGCATTTCCACCGCAGGCGGCCGCCATGAGGCCAACGACGGCAAGCACAGCCGTTCCGGCTGTCGAACGAATGAGATGCATTCAATTCCTCCGGCAGGGCAAATTGGCGCCCGTCAGATAGGCAACTCACATACCCGCGTGCGACTTTTCGGATCACCGTATTCACGCCGAAATCCGTCATGGGCAGGCCGGTGCGTTTCCTTCGTCGCAAATCTGGTGAGTAAATAACGTCGCGGCTGTCGGGGATTCGGTCGATTACGTTTCTGTCTCCTGCTCATGGGGGAGAACCCCGCGAATAAGGCTAAGATGCGCCGCGATGTTCATCGGACATTTTGCGGTGGGCTTCGCCGCCAAACGCGTTGCACCACGACTGTCGCTGGCGGCGTTGTTCGCCGCCGCGCAGTTGGCGGATGTCATGTGGCCTGTTCTCGTCGGCCTGGGTATCGAGCAAGTGCGCATCGATCCGGGTAACACCGCCTTCACGCCGCTCGACTTCGTTTCGTACCCGTACTCGCATTCACTCTTATTTCTTGGCGTCTGGGGCGCCGTGTTCGGCCTGATCTGCGCCCGGGTTATTCACGATCGGAGGATCGGTGTGATCGCGGCGGCGCTGGTCGTCAGTCACTGGGTGCTCGACTGGATCACGCACCGGCCGGATATGCCGCTCTATCCCGGAAGCGTCAAGCTCGGACTTGGGCTGTGGAACTCGATCCCGGCGACCATCGCTGTTGAAATGGCCATGTTCGCAGGGGGCGTGTGGATGTACGCTCGCGCGACGCGTGCCCGTGATGCGTCCGGGCGATGGGCATTTGCAGCATTCGTCGGACTACTTCTCGTCATTTATTTTGCGAACATCGGATCACCGCCGCCGAGTATCACCGCGATCGTTATCGTGGGGATTGTAGGGACGGTGGTGCTCATGCTGTGGGCGTGGTGGTTCGATCGTCACAGGACCGCACTCATATGACCACCATCATGTTCACCGGCAATGACAAGTAGGGTGGATTCCAACGTACGTGGGCAGGGTTCCGACGCCGATCCGAAGGCCAGAGGCGTCGGACGCGCCGAACGAGGACCCGCCAAGGTCGCGATCGTAACCGGTGCCGGCACCGGCATCGGCAAGGCGGTGGCGCTCGCACTGGTCGAAGACGGTTACAGTGTCGTGTTTGCCGGCCGCCGGGCGGAACTTCTCGACGAAGCGATCACGTGCGCGGGATCATCGGCGTCGCGTTGCATGGCTGTTCCGACCGACGTGACCGACCCGGCCTCGGTCCACGCGTTGTTCGTGAAGACCCGCGACCGGTTTGGACGGCTCGATGTTCTGTTCAACAACGCCGGCATCGGTACACCGCCGATTCCGATCGAGGATCTGCCGTTCGAGAAATGGAAAGCGGTCGTCGACACGAACCTGAATGGCGCGTTCCTCTGCACGCAGGAGGCGATTCGCATCATGAAGACGCAGACGCCGCGCGGCGGACGCATCATCAACAACGGGTCGATCTCGGCGCACACACCGCGGCCGCATTCGGTCGCGTACACCGCGACGAAACATGCCATGACCGGGTTGACCAAGTCCACGTCGCTCGATGGGCGTGCGCATGACGTCGCGTGCGGTCAGATTGACATTGGCAACGCCGCCACCGAGCTGACGGCAAGAATGCCGATGGGCGTCCTGCAGCCGAACGGCCAGCTCGCACCCGAACCGACGATCGATGCCGCGCACGTTGGTCGTGCCGTGGTGTACATGGCCGGACTGCCACTCGATACAAACGTCCAGTTCATGACGGTGATGGCGACCAAGATGCCGTGGATCGGTCGTGGTTAGTACGCTGGCCGAGACAGTTCGCGGGCTGGCGCCGCGGCTGGCCGAACGCGACGCGGCAGATTCCGAGCGTTACCCGGCGGAGAACATTGCGGATCTCGTCGCGGCCGGCGTCATTCGCGCGCCGTTCCCTGCGTCGGTCGGCGGCAGTGGCAGCCCGCTCATCGAGGCGGTTGATGCGATCGAGTCGATTGCCGCCGCGTCACCGTCAACCGCGTTGCTCGCCGCGATGCCGCTGGGTCTGGCGGGAGTGTTTTCCGCCGGCCCCGAGGCCGCACCTGCTGAACATCGGCGAGCCTGGAACGAGCAGATCGATCGTGTTGCCGCGGAGTATCGGCGAGGTGTTCTCTACGCTGCATGCAATTCCGAAAAAGGAGCTGGCGGATCGCTTGATGCGACGAAAACGATCGCGCGACGGGAGAACGGCACGTTCGAGCTGACGGGCGAAAAGATTCTCGCGTCGTTCGGCCGCTACGCCGGCATGTTCTTCTCCACGGCGAAGGTCGATCCGTCCGAGATGCCAGGTTGCGGCATCGTCGAGGTGTTCTTCGTGCGCCCGACGGCGCCCGGCGTCGAGATCCTCAACGATTGGGACGGCTTCGGGATGCGATCGACCGAAAGCCATACCGTTCGCTACAACGCCGCGGCCGCCGAAGGCATCCTCGGCTTTCCCAATTTCATTCAGGTCGTGCAGCCGCTCAGCTACTGGTACGCCCTGTTTACGGCAATCCCGCTGGGGTGCGCCGCTGCCATCCGGCGCGAGCTGTCCACCCCGGCGCCAGCCTCCGCCGCGCTGCGCGTCCGCCTCTCCGATGCCCAGATGCGCGAGGAATCGCTGCGCGCCTATCTCCACGAAACGGCTCGAGCCTGGACGCCAGGGGCCGGACCGGCCTATGCCTCGCTGGCACTTCGCACGAAAACATATGTGACGCAGGAAGCGACCCGCCTCTGCGCCGAGCTGTTCGCGCTGAGCGGCGGCCGGCACTACACGCGGAACGGGCGCCTCGCCCGCACGCTCGCCGCTGCATTCGCCGGAACAGCGCTGCGTCCACCACTGCCGCTTGCGCTGGAGACGCTGCTGCAGCAGTTCACGGCTGATTGATTCATGAGTGCTGTCATTCGTCTGGCGGGCGCCGGCGACGCCGCCGCCGTCGCCGCCATCTACGGGCCGTTTGTCGATGGCAACGCCACATCGTTCGAGGCCGAGCCGCCGTCCGCAGACGAAATGCGACGGCGGATCGGAGAGACGACCGAAATGTATCCGTGGCTCGTCTGCGACAGCGGCGGTGTCATCGCGGGCTACGCCTATGCCTCGTGGCATCGGACGCGCCTCGCCTACCGATGGTCGGTCGAGACGTCGGTCTATGTGGATCCAAACTTTCGCCGCTGCGGGGTTGCGCGCGGACTCTACACGTCGCTGTTCGCGATTCTCGCGGCGCAGGGGTACGTCAACGCGTACGCCGGCATCACGTTGCCAAATGCGCGCAGCGTTGCGTTCCACGAGGCCCTCGGCTTCCTGCCGCTGTCGGTGTACCGAGGCATCGGCTTCAAGCTTGGTCAATGGCACGACGTTGGCTGGTGGCATTTGCTTCTGAAACGACACCCCGCGTCGCCCGAAATTCCGACCTCACTCGACGATCTTCGGCGTCAGCCCGGGTGGGAGGCGCTCGTGTCCTCGGGTGAGCCGTTCGTTCGCACACGGTCCTGAACCAGGCGTCCATCGCGCAGGCGAAGCACCATCACATCCTCTTTGGTTCCATCGATTGCGCTTTTGATGTCGCCGGTGCGGACGAGCACATCTGGAGAGACGAACAGATGCACCGCGTCGGGCGCGAGCGCGCCGAATGCGTCCTCCAGCGTCACTGCCGCCCCTGGCTCGTCGATGAGCACGATCTCGCGAGCACCGGGACGGAGATGAGCGGCTCGTTGGAGTTCGGCGGTTGCCTGCGTGGACAAATCGGCGGGTCCGATGAGTCCCTGGTTCCTCATCCGGTACACGGGAATCAACGCGGCTGCGGCGACGATCAGCACCGTGGATACACGGGCAAATCGATATGGTGCCGTGCGCTGCGCCCGCGATGCGAAGGCGGCGGCGGCGAGCGCGGTGCCGATCGACGGCGCGACGGCGTACAGACTCGAGCGCACTGGTAAGAACACCGTAATGGCGAACATCAGGACGAACCAGACAACACCGAAACGGATCACCCGGCGCTCAACTTCGTCGAACGACGTTCCTGCGGGTGTGAAGAGGAACATCAGCACCGCCGTGACTGCGGGCCATGTGGCGCCTCGATCGAGATACTCGACGGCGTTCTTGAGGATCACGCCCGGATCGGACGTCAACCGGTAATACGACGGTGCGTCCGACATTCCGAACGCGCCGCTTTGGGATCGGGCAATCAGATAAATTGCGGTGGCCACCCAGAGCGGCCACGACCGCTGCAGTGCGCGGCGGATGCTGTCGGAGCGACTGTCGCGATCGCCGACGTGAAGCACGTCGATCATCACGAGAAGCAGCGGAAGCATGACCGCTTCTTCCTTGGACAACATCGCCGCGAGCGTGAGGAGCGCCCCGACGAGACGCCGTCCGCGCAGCCATGCGAGAACCGCAGCCAGTGAAAAGAGGCAAAGCAGCAGCGCCGTTCTCCCACTGATCCAGAGCAGCGCCATGTTGATGCCGTGGAAGTTGAACATCCAAACCGCAACGGCGAACAGGGAGACGGGAGACGACAGCGGCAGCCGCCGCGCGAGCATCAGGAGCAGTCCCGCATTTGCGACCAGCAGAATCAGATTGGTGACGGCGTAGCCGCGGGCATTCAGGATCCAGACTGCGCGATCGATCGCGAAGCTCAATGTGACGAGCGGTCGGTAAAAACCGAGATTGGTCGCAAATACGCGCTGCAGATCACCGGCGGAATGGACATCGGCTGCGGCAATCCATCGGAAATCGTCTTTGACGAATCCGTGGCCGAGTGCATCCCCATAGATGGCCGCGAAAACCGCCGCGAGGACTATTGCGACGACCCACATCTTGTTGCCACGCATCGGCGCTTGGATTCGGGCTTTCGGACTGGGTTGGGATTTGGGCGTTGGGCCTTGGGATTTGGGATTTGGGATTTGCTAATGAGTCAACGCGTACAGCACGGCATCGATGCCGAACGCGTAGCCATCCGGACCGAAATTCACGAAGTAGGTCGCATCGTCGCCCTCGCGCTCCCACGAATCGCCGAAATCCGTGTTGTGCGTCATCAGAACGATCATCCGCCCCTTCTTGTCAACGATGGCGCGCGCGTGGGGGGTCGCACTGTCGGCGCCGCGCTCCGAGGTTCGCCTCGAGCCGAAGAAGAAATTGATCGAGGGAATCTGCGCGACCTTCTTGACCTCGAACTGCGTGTGGAACAGCGGATGGTCGAGCGGCAAATCGAAGATGGGAAATTCGGACGCCGGCAATGCCTTGCGCAACTGGCCCACCCACCAGGTCCATGCGTACTCGCCCCAGAAGTCATCCGCCCACAGGAAGCCGCCCTTTTCCAGGTACAGCCGCAGCTTCGCAGCTTCGTCGTTGTCGAAGCCGGCCCCGCCGGGCTCCGTCATCATGACAAATGGACAATCGAACAGCGACGCATCGGTCAGCTGGACGAGCAGATGTTTCGGTTCGCCCGTCTGGTCCTTGCTGACGTGGGTCTTGGTGAGCTCGGAGAGGCGGATCGAGAAATTGATATCCGCGCGCGGGTAATCCACGCTCCAGCCCCCGCCGTCGCCCTCCAGCGCGTTGCGAAAGACGATGCGGCAAAAGTGAAAACTACCGTCGAAATCCTGCGGCGAGGCGGTGCGCGCGCGGAAGCCGAATCCGCCGCGCCCGCGGAACTGCGCGTGCGCGCTGACCGCCGCACAGAGCAGAGCGGCAACGATGAGAATGGCGCGCCATGTGTCTCGCCGGCGCTTCATGTCGCGCAGTGTACTATCTGGCTCATTCCTCGCGACGTTTTTATTACGGGCGCGACGGGCTACATCGGCCAGCGTCTGACGGCGGCGCTTGTCGCGCGCGGCCATCGTGTACGCGCGCTTGCGCGTCCAGGGTCAGTCGGCCGAATCGCCACCGGCGCGGCGGCAGTCGTGGGCAATGCGCTCGACGCGTCGACGTTCGCGTCAGCGTTGACAGCCGCCGATACCATCGTCCATCTGGTCGGCACGCCTCATCCGTCGCCCTCGAAAGCGGCGGAGTTTCAACGCATCGATTTGCCATCGATCCTCGCCTCGGTCGAGGCCGCGCGGCGCGCACGCGCAATGCATCTCGTGTATGTCAGCGTCGCGCACCCTGCGCCCGTCATGCACGCGTACATCGAGGCGCGATCGGCGGGCGAGCGCGCGATTGTCGAGGCTGGTTTGACCGCGACCATCCTGCGGCCTTGGTACGTGCTCGGCCCCGGTCATCGATGGCCGTACCTTCTGCTCCCGTTCTACGCGGTTGCGCGGCTGATCCCCTCGAAACGTGAAACGGCGCTGCGGCTGGGACTGGTGACACTGCGCCACATGGTTGCCGCGCTGGTCCGGGCGATTGACAACCCTCCGCCGACCGGCCGCGTGCGCGTTGTCGAAGCGCCAGAAATCCGACGGGCCTGAGGTACGATGCAGCGCGTGAATCGGCAGATCATCATCGGCGTATTCGTCCTGCTTCTTGTCGTCAGCGGGATTGGCTTCTATCTGATGTCACGACCCGAGCCGGCGCCTGCGCGTACGCCTGCCGCGACGACGCCTGCACCCGTCGTGGTGCCTCCGCCGCCTCCCGTCGCGGCGCCGCCGGCCATCGAACCGCCGCGAACCCCAACTCGCCGCGCAGCGGCACCCGCGGTGACCCCGACTCCGCCGCCGCCCGAAGCGCCGCCACCGGCCGATCTCGTCACGCTGCGCATCGACAGCGACGTGCCAGGCGCGCAGGTGTTCATCGATCGGCAGTTCATCGGCGCCGCGCCTGTGAGCACGACGGATGTCAAGGCTGGAACGCACCAGATCAACGTGTCGGCACCCGGCTACGACCAGTACGCGCAGTCGATCGATCTGTCGCCCGGCTCGCGAGAGGTGACGGTGCGATTCAAGGAAGTGCGACTCGACGCGAAGGCCGAGGTCGTTCACAAGCACGGCGTTGGTTCGTGCCGCGGCACGCTGATCGCGACACCGCAGGGACTCCGTTACGACACGACGAACAAGGGCGATGCGTTCACTGTGGCGCTGACGAACCTCGAAGTGTTCCAGGTGGACTATCTGGAGAAGAACCTGAAGGTGAAGATCAAGGGCGGCAAGCAGTACAACTTCACTGATCCGAACGGAAACGCTGACAGCCTGTTCGTGTTCCAGCGCGATGTCGACAATGCGCGTCAGCGCCTGCTGAAGGGCGATGCCCCGGGAGCTGATTAGTGGTCAGTGCGTCATCACGTAGATGAGCACGTTCATCGCCACCTGATAGCCCTCGACTGAGAATCGATAGAAGTATCTCGGGTCCTCACCCTCACGCTCCCACGAATCGCTCACGTCGGTGTTGTGCGTCATCAGCACCATGAGGCGGCCGTTGCGATCGGAGATCCCACGTGCGTGCACCTGCGCGCTGTCGGCGCCGCGCTCAGACGTGGCACCGCCGCTGCCGCGCCAGTAGCCGATACCCGGAATTTGCGGGACAGCTTTCAGATCGAACATCGTGTGGAAGATCGGGTGATCGGCCGGAAGGTCGAGGATCGGGTACTCGCCTGGCGGAAAGACTTTCGCGATCTGCGTGGCCCACGTGTTCCAGGCGTACGAGCCCCAGAAGTCGTCCACCCAGAGAAAGCCACCCTTGAGCAGGTACTTGCGGAGCTGCGCCGCGTCCTCATCGTTGAAGAAGAGTCTGCCGACCTCCTGCATCATGATCATGGGGCACTTGAACAGCTCGGCGCCCGTCAGCGGCACGATGAGATGCTGCGGTTGTCCAGGCGCATCGAACCCGACCCGCATCTTCGTCAGTTCTGCCAGTCGGATCGACAAATCGATGTCTGCGAGCGGATAGTCGGTCAACCAACTGCCACCATCGCCTGCCGGGTTCATCCGGTACTGTCCGCGGCAATAGTGAAAGCGTCCGTCGAAGCTGTCGGGCCGCGCCATGCGCGCGGAGAGGCTCGCATTGTAGCCGCGCCCAAATTGAGCCCATGCGGCGCCGGCAATCAGACACATCGCGACGCCCGCGACGGCGACCCGGAGCTTCATGGGAGGAGTTTACCGCTGGATGCTCAAGCCGTGCGCTGTGAAGCCGCAGCCGTCAGCCCCAGCTCCGCCACGGCCATCTCGCGCATCTTGAACTTCTGGATCTTGCCCGTCACGGTCGTGGGGAACTCGTCCACGAATTTCCAATAGGCCGGAATCTTGAACGTCGCGATCTGGCCCCGGCAGAAGGCGGCGAGTTCTTCCCCATTCGCCGTCGCTCCCGGTCTTCGCTTCACCCACGCCATCACTTCTTCACCATACTTCTGACTTGGAACGCCGATCACCTGGACGTCCAGCACAGCGGGATGGGTGTAGAGATATTCCTCGACCTCGCGCGGATACACGTTCTCGCCGCCGCGGATGATCATGTCCTTGATGCGGCCGACGATGTTCACGTAGCCATCTGCGTCGGCGGTCGCCAAATCGCCGGTGTGCATCCAGCCGGCGGCATCGATGGCTTCGCGGGTGGCCTCGTCATTGCCCCAGTAGCCAAGCATCACGCTGTACCCGCGCGTACAGAGTTCGCCAGTCACGCCTCGCGGCACAATCGCGCCAGTTTCTGTGTCCACGATCTTGATCTCCAGATGCGGATGTACTCGGCCAACGGTCGCGACGCGCCGCTCGAGCGGGTCGTCCCAGCTGCTCTGTGTGGACACCGGCGAGGTTTCGGTCATGCCGTAGCAGATCGTCACCTCGGGTATGTGCATCGACGACTGCACCTGTTTCATCACTTCGACCGGGCAGGGCGAGCCCGCCATGATGCCGGTTCGCAGCGATGACAGATCGAATTCGCTGAACCGCGCATGTGCAAGCTGCGCGATGAACATCGTCGGCACGCCATAGAGCGACGTACACCGCTCGGCAGCAATCGTCTCGAGCGTCGCCAGCGGGTCGAACGCTTCCGAGGGGATCACCATGCATGCACCATGTGAGCTGCAGGCGAGGTTCCCCATGACCATGCCGAAGCAGTGATAGAACGGAACCGGG
>Ga0070675_100000454_pt1 | contig 27986 bp, 12 predicted proteins | sample KBSM43metaG_FD_65343 | JGI IMG/M metagenome (GOLD analysis project Ga0070675, IMG submission 65343) | Miscanthus rhizosphere microbial communities from Kellogg Biological Station, Michigan, USA - KBS M4-3 metaG | ecosystem: Host-associated > Plants > Roots > Rhizosphere > Soil ... | reverse complement strand
CGGTGGCGGACAGATTCCACAAGCGACACGCCTGCTGCAGACTGAGTTTCAAGCCCGGCATCTCGAGGAACTCACCACGAATGCGGCCGATCAATTCGCGGGACATGGGCGTCTCCTCGCAGCATCAAAGATGTTTTGTGATCGACGAGTCGACGCGTCGCAGGAAAACTGCAGCGCTCCGCAATGGTGCCACGCGGGATGTGGCGACACAAGCGAACGTCAGACGAATTTATTCTCCGCCGAATGCCCGAAACATTTCTTGGGGGCAGTTCCCCTACAAGGGCGAAGGTACTGAAATCGTCACTCAGCGATTGCCGCGGTGATGCCACATGACGGCACTAATTCCCGAGAGCAGCGTGCCCACGACGACGGTTTGCACTCCGACGCCGATGACGGAAATGTGAACGAGCAGTGCGCCCACCATTGTGGAGGCTAGGAATAGACCCGACACCATCGTTGCTGAGGGCACGATCATCAGCATGCCGCCAACGATCTCCACCAGTGCAGTGAAGTATCGAAACCATTGTCCGAAGCCGATTCGCTCGAACAACCGCACCCACATCGGGTGAATCGAGCCCGGAATCTTCACGAATCCGACAATGACGAAGATCGACGCAAGGGCAACGCGCAAGATCCACACGGCGGCATCGATCCGTCGTGCCCGACGCTCCGCGATCGTCATGTTCATCGGCGTCGAATAGATCCAGTAAGACACCGGAAGCGCGATCGCACAGGCGACGGCGGCCACACTGACGGTGGCCTGAATGCCGTGGCGAGAGAGGAACGCGCCCGCCAACGCAACGACAGTTCCGAAGCCGACGGCCAGATATCCGCACGTTCGATGAATACGCGTCCACAATTCGCGATCGTCCAGGGTGCGAGCGGTGCGGATGCCAATCAGCAGGTTGGGCCTGGTACGGGGAAGCAGGTTGCCGACACCGACGAAGAAAAGACCAACCAGGACCGCGACAGCGCGAGGCGCGATGGCGCGCGCGCCGCGCACATCGGCGAGTGTCGCCAGCGCGAGTGCCTGCAGCACCAGCACAAAAAGAATCGCCTGAAGGGTCATCGCTCTGTATGTCCCGGCGATTTCGGACGGCCCAGTCGCGTTGCGCCACAGCGGACGGAAGGTGACGTAGATGACCGCCGCGGTGGCTGGGAGCGCGAAGGCAATCAGCAGCGGGATGACCATGTCAGCTCTCCTGCGAGCGACGAGCTCGCGGCAATGACGTGCGAGCAGACGGTTGCACCCATTCCATCAGGTGACGAACGAGGTCCTGAAACACGGATGTGTTCAGCTCGTAGTAGATCTCCTGGCCTTTCCGCTCGGTGATCACCAGGCCGCCTTCGCGCAGCACCGCCAGGTGGCGCGAAATCGTCGGCCAGCTCGAATGGAACCGGTCGGCGAGCTCGCCGGAGGTCTTCGGTCCGGAGCGCAGCAGCTTCAGAATCTCGCGCCGGGTCTCGTCCGCAAGTGCCTTGAAGAGCGCATTCGATGGCGTCGATGGCATTTAGATGATTAGCACATTAGCTAATAATGGCCGCCGAGTCAACGCGCTGCGGCGTTCCGTGAGTCCGGGAATGCTCCACCCCTTGCCGTAGAATGCGCCGCGGGTGGCGCTGGCCTTCGGTTCTCGCATCGTTGCGATCGTCGACGCTTTGTACTACCCGCCAGGGCTTGCAGAAACCAAGTCCGAAAACAGTGTCCGGTCGGAAACGTGGTCACGACGCCACGGATGGGAGAAACATGCACTGGGTCACGAGTCGCAAGATCAAAATCAACCGCGCTGCCACTGCGTGGCTCATTCGCAGGTTCATCGACCCCGAAGCGACGTTCGTGTTCGCCGCTCCCGGCGAGGTGGCTGCCGAGGCGCAGCGCCTGAATGGAGTCGGCTTTCACGCACCTGGCACGCGCTATCCCGCCCGCGACAGTGAGGGACGGACGCCGTTCGAGGCACTGGTGGACGAACGGTGCTCCGACGATGCAGCGCTAGGCCGAATGCGCGTCATCATCCGCGACGCGGACGTGCCCCGCGCACGCGAAGTTCCTGAAGCGGCCGGCGTGCGGTTGATTACGGGTGCATTTCCGCTGGTCGCCGCCGACGATCAGGAGACCGTCGAGCGATCGCGGTTTCTTTACGATGCGATGTATGCGGCGCTTCAGGGATACCGCTAGCGGCGCCTACAATCGGCGCTGGCCGCGGCCACGCCGCAGGAGGCGAAACATGGCGATGCCGAGAAGCGGCACTGCGAACAGGAGGAATTCCAGGCTCCCGGAACCCCCGTCTGGAGCAACGCCGAATATCCGTTCGATGAAATCCATCGCCTCTCCTGCATTCGGATTGTGCGGCTCGCTGCATCCAGCGGTCAAGCGGCAATGCAGCGGGCGATCGCTCGGCGCGCGCTCCGGTATTTCATCGCAGAGTTTAGTGTAGGACCGATACCGACGCGCGACCACGATTCATCTTTCTGATCGAGATGCTCATGCATGTCGGTCAGATGCGCCATCAGTGCAAGATTACGGAAATTGCTCTTGACGCCTGCCGCAGCGATCCGACAAACTTCGGCTCCTTAAATTTCGCCGTCAACTCAGTCTCGGGATCCGGTCTCTTCCCCCAGCCTTCCCTGGTCAGCACAATGCGGCGATGGTGTACGGGTGTGCGACCGTGCGTTCGTCGAACGGAACGCGCAGTCCGACGCGTGCTTTTGTGTTCCGTCGCGGCACGGTCGTGTCGCAGAGCCGGCGGTGCGCACGTACGCCCGTTCGGGGAGCAGCAGGATGTCGGCGAGACAGCGATCCCCACACAGCAGGTCCCGCAGTCGTCGAAAGACCACTCCGTCCGCAGCGAAACCTCGAGTTGGAAAAGCCGTCAGTGGTCGAACACCGAGGGGCGGCCGCAAACCGGAAGAGGCGACCACTCCCGCTTCGTCGAATGCAGTAATCAGCACGGGAGCGGCAGCCGGCTCCCCGATGATTTGCTATCCGCTCAAATATCCTCCGCGCTACGACGAGAAATCGCTCGGTCTCGAGCTCTCGCTTCGAATCGCTGGACGTCCGGTGGATGGGTCCACGGCGTCGGTTCTGGGGACGCGCCTTCCAACCAAGGTGATTTGGGTGGATGCCGGCGACGAGTTGCTCGTGCACCTCGACAGCATCCGTGTCGCGCTGCGCAACAAGCTGATTGCGGTTTCAATCGACGTCGAATGCGACCAGACCGGACGCACGCCGCTCGTGTGCACCTTCGCGCTGGGCGACCAATCGGACCCCGCCGGCCTGTTTGCGACGACTGACGAGCTACCGCGGGGCCACGGGCTGCTCGCCGCGCGATGGGGCGCCGCCGTGCAAGCCGCCGTCTGGAACAGCTTGCTCACCCTTGTGAAGGATCACGCCGGGGAGCGGAACCTGGCGCCGCTCGGACTCATCGCGGTCGATGGTGCACTGTCGCTGCGCGCCGGTGAGCCGCTCAAGGTGCCGCCCACATCCGCCAGCACCGTGCCTCCTCCATCGGTACGGGACTCCAAATGAGCTTGAGCCCGGAAGTCGAGCATGCTGCCAAGGCGCTAGGTCTGCTCGACGCGAGCGGCGGACTCGATCCGTCGTGGTTCTCCGCGCCGACCGACCGACTGCAGGGAATCCTCAAGGAACCCGCACAGCGAGACGCCTTCTTCGATCTGCTCGACGACCTGATCCCGGGCGACCCCGTCCAGGGACTGAAGCCGGGCGACGAGTGGCATCCGCTGCTCGGCGATCAACCACAAGGCAACATTTATCTCACGGTCGAATCGGCGTCAGGCGGCCGCACGCTTGTCGGCGTCGGCGCGCAGTTCCGCAGCGCCTCAACTGGCGGAGCGCCCTCCGCCACACTTTTCGCGCGCCTGCCGGTTGTCAGCCTGAGTGCGTCGACGGTCAGCGCCGTTGCCGGCACCGCAGACGGGCCGCTGCAGGTTTCGCTGCGCGTGCAGCTCGATTGGACGAATCCTCCGCAAGCGATCGGGCTCAAAGCGGTTCGAGCGGACGCGCGGCTCGCACCGCTTGCGCCGTCGGATCAACGTGTTCGGTTCGAGGTGATCCTCGAAGGTCTCGATCTCGATGGATCGGGCGCGAAAGACACGCCGCTCGATCCCGCCGACCTCGATTCGCAGGCGGTCGAGCTCATTCTGGGAATCGTACGCGAGAAGCTGCGACAGATCGCCGGAAGCGCATCCGGCGAGGCAGCTGCGGCTGCCAATCATCTGCTGCCACTGCTCGGACTCGGCGGCGGGGTTCCGCCGTTTCCGTTCGCCGATCTGCTGAACGGTCCATCGGCGCTGCAGGCCTGGCTGAACGCGATGGTCAGCTCAGGGTCGCTGAGCGCGTGGCTCGGCCACCTTCGGGGTCTGTTCGGCGCATCGGCCCCCGTCGGCGGCTCCGGAACGTCCGCCGATCCGTTCCACGTGCAGCTTCTCGGGCTCGCCGCCGGAGGATCGGGCCTCGAGGTCACAGCGAGCGCAGCCAATCAGCAGTTGTTCATCGGCGCGCAGGCGGTCCTCGTGCACAACGCGGTGACTCCCGCTGTGCGCGTGGAGGCGCAAGCGACGCTTGTCGGCATTCCGCTCGCCGGTACGGGCAGCGCGACGGTCCTTCCAACGGCTTCGGTTGTCGTTCGAGCACCGGGTGGCGCGACGCCGCTCATCAGCGATCCGGCGATCAGCGTCGACCTGCTGCGAGGTGGCCTGCTGTGGAATCGGACGACGCTCGTGCCGCTGCTCGAGCTCGTGAACGTCGACTTCCAAGGCACGCACTACGACCGAATCGATCTCACCAATGCAGACAGCGTCGTTGCTGCGGCATCGGCCGGTGTACAAGCGGCGATTCTCGCCGCGCTTGGCAACACGGGGCCGGCGACGCACGTGGCAGCGCTCACCGGTCTGCTGAAGCCGGCCGGTGATCCTGCGTGGCCGTTCACGGTCGGTCTGGCCGACCTCGTTTCGAGCCCCACGCGTGCGATTGCAGCCGTGCATCGAAGTGCGCTCCTCAGCAATACACACCACTGGGGATTCTTGCTCGCCGAAGTCGCTGCGCTCCTCGGGATCGCCGATCCGGTGATCGGCGCAGGTACGAAGATCGATCCATGGCGCGTGCCGCTCGCAGCACCGGGTTCGTTGACGCTCGAGCTCGTCGCGTGGAATGCGCAGGAGAGCGGCGTCGCGGCCGATCCGCAGCTGCTGCGTCTCGGTGTCCGCCTCTCCGCATCGAAGACACCGTGGCACTTCTGGTGGCTCGCCGAGCTGCTCGCGTTCGATCTGCCGCAGTCAGGCGCTGGCGATGTCGCCCTCATGGCGGGGCAGCACGCGGCGTTCCTGCTGCAACCCGGATTTGCGACGGCGCCCGTCGCGGGCGTAGCGATCAGCTCGTCGTCAATTGGCGTAACGATGGATTGGGTGCCGGGTGGTGCGCTGGCATTTCGCGGCAGCATCAACGGACTCGCGGTCGAGGAGAACGGAACCACGATCAACGTCGGCAGCCTGACATTTCCGCCGGCGACGCCGTTTGATATCAACAACCCCGCTGCAAGTCTCGGCATCAATACCGGGCAGTTCGAAGCGCTCGTTCGACTGCTGCTGACGCGTGCCGCGAACGGATACGGCGGCGTCCCTGGTCTGACGATCGCCGGCCTGCTCGGTCTGCACGGTCGGCTCGCGGGACTCCAACCCGATTGGCCGGTGCTGCGCGATCCGGCCGCACCGGGATCGCTCTTCACCCAGCTCGACGCGGCGCTTCGCGACTGGCTCGAGCGTCTGGCGACGACTGTCTCTGCCGATGGCTCGCCGTTTCTTCCACAGGCGCTCCTGTGGCTTCGCGGTCTGCTCGCGGACGCGTTGCCGACGACATTCACGCAGGTGCCGCTCGCCGATCGGGCGCTCGAGGGGAGCGGCACATACGAAGATCCGTGGGCGCTCCCGCTGGCCGGCGGCGGATCGCGTCCAGTTGAACTGCTTGTCTGGTTCGAGCCACAGGGCCCGCCGTCGATGTGGGCGGCGGCACTTCCAACGAGTGTTGGTGCCACCGGGAACTTTGTCGATCTGCTCGAGCGCGCGCAGACGCTGCGCGCGTTCCTTGCGTCGGTCGGCGACGCGCTGGCGTTCACCGACTTCGCCGGAACAGGCGGCGCGCTCGAAGCGCTCGCCACGTCTCTCTCGTCCACCGATGGTCTCGTGCCTCTCTCGTCGCAGATTCCAACCGGCGGAACGTGGACAACGGGAACGCTCCTGACATGTGCGCATCACAAGCAGTCGTCCGACGTGTCGGCGATATCACAGATTCTCGGTCAGCTCGATACGTTCAATCCGCCGGTCAACCCGCGCGCGGTGTTGCTGCTGGGTCCTGCCTTTGCTGATCACACGGCGTGGAGCGTCTTGCTCGCACAAGCCGAGACCCAGCGTCCAGGCAGCACGAACGCGAGCGCACATTTCAACCTCCGGATCCCGAACGCCGATCCGCTGAACATCGACCTGAATCCGGTCACGACCGTCGCCGACTACTACACCGCCGATCTGCAGGACATCGGTATCGGCAATCTCGTGTCGCTCACCGGCCAGATTGGCCGCGTGGTCGATCGCATTCGACAGCTTCGGCCGGGTGTCAAGGTCACGCTCGTCGCGCACTCGACGCCGGGCGTCGCCGCGCGCGCGTACACGGCTGCGAACGCCTCCAAGATTCAAGGCCTCATCACGGTCGGTACACCCCATGCGGGCGCGCCGCTTTCTGTTCTGCGTGTCCCCGCCCTCGCCGATGCCGTACGGCTCGTCGATCGTCTGGCGCTTCCGCTCGCCGCCGGGCCAATCAAGGACGCGCTCGATCACTTGAAGGAGGCGCTCGACGGGTATCTGCCGCCGGCCGCTCCTGGGCAACCGTCGCGGCCGCGGCCGTACCCGATCGGCAGCTTCGCCGGAACCGATTCGACGGATACCGCCGGAGTGCCGGCATTCGCGCTCGGCGGCACTGTCGCGGGCGATCTGTTTGCGGTCGTCAAGGCGGGTTTCGTGTCGATGGCGGCGAGCGCGGCGGCTGCGCCGCGTCCCGCGCCGACGCATGTCGGCGTGGGCGTTCGAGCAACGCTGCCGTTCCCCGACGCTAGCCCTGGTGAGATTTCGGTCCACGGAACAGTCCGCGTCGACGCCTTTCGTCTCGCGCTGCATGCCGGCGCTCCCGATCCGCCACGACCCGCCCACGCGATTCGTGTGAACGCTCAAGTTAGACGACTCGGTGGATGGCTCGTCGGCGCGCCGATCTCCTACAACGGCGACGAAGCGCCGCTCGTCGACGTTCGCGTCCGCTGGGCCGACCTCGGCATCGTCATCTCGAACAACGGCAGCCTGCACGTCACGCCGGATCTGCACCTGCACGACGTGTCGTTCCACAGCGACACAATGCCGCTCGCACAGCTCGGAGATGCGGTCGCGCAGCCGTTGCTCGGCGAAGTCATTCGCGCGCTGAACGGTCCCTCCGTGGGACTCGCGCCGGGTGCGCTGCTGGACGTCTTCTCCGCGCTCGGTCTCGCCGTTCCAGATGCGGTCAGCGGCGGCCTCGGGCTGTCGCTCGATGCGTTCGCCGCCATTCAGGTGGATGCGGCCGGCTACCTCGAGCCGAAGTTGCGTGCCGCGCTCGATCGACCTCAGGGTGTCCTCGGAATAGTTGGACCTTCGGGTGGCCCCTGGACCCTGCCGGTCGGAACCGGCGCCATTCAGGTGTATCTCGCGAAAGATCCGGCGTGGCGCGTCGGCGTACGCACGGCAGCCGACACGACGCTCACCCTGGGGAACGGCATCGCAGCCACCTTCGATGGCAGCGTCGCGGTCCCGGCGATGATCGGAGCGTTCGATTTCAATGGGTCGTTCGGCGCGTTGACGGTCGCGCGATCGCAGAGCACCGGTCAGTTCACCCTGAGCGTGCCACCGTGGATCGACGCGCTATCGCTCTCGCCGTTCCCGTCGCCAGCGGTCCTGGCAGCGACGCTCAATCAGGCGCTGCCGCGCATCCTGTTCTCGAGCGTGGTGAGCGGAACCATCGAGCCGATGCTCGGCCCGCTTTTCAAGGTCGGACCGATCGATCGCTTCCTCGCCGCGCCAGGCTCGTCGTTCACGAGTTCGGGATCGCTCGGCAACGGCACGACGCTCGACAGCGCCAGAATCAATCAGCTGCTGCAGGTGATTGCGACCGCAGCGGGATCTCCGCCGGGTCCGGGCCTCGGACTCCCTGCCGGTCTGCAGCTGACAGCCTCCGGTACGGGCACGATCACGCTGAGGCTCGCGACGAGCGCCGCCCTTGGCGGCGTGCTCGACTTCCAGCTCGACGCCAACATCGATCCCCTCCTGCACGTCACACCCGCAGGCAGTATCACGTTGCATCTGCCGCTGCCGGGCACGTGGGGCAACAGCACCATCACGTTCGGCCTGTCCGCGCAAGGCGTCACACTCGTGATCACGCCGACCGGCGCTGCGCCGATTCAGCTGCTGCCGACTTTCAGCGGTCTCGGCACCCTGGCTGGCGCGGCGCAGGCGTTGCTTCCCTCCACGCTCGACGCGCTGGTCGGCGCATTCGGAGGACCGCCGCCGAAGCTCGTCGAGCTGACGGTAAATCTCGCGAAGGCCCTCGATCTCGCCGATGGTGCCGGCAGCTTCCAGGCGCGCGCCAACAACTGGAAGCTGGTGCTCCAGGGCAACTGGCTGTCGTCGCGCGACGCCGGCGTTCGCACGTCGGCTGCTGCTGCATTCGCTGCGCTGTTCAACGACGCCACGTCTCCGCTGAACGGACTCCTCCCCGGTACGGTGGGCGTCAGTGGCGGTCTCGTGAACTGGACGCTCTCGCCGGGCGACGGAACGATCACAATCGCGCTCGGTTGGGACAGTGGAGGGCCGTCGATGCTGGTCCACGTCGCCGGCGTAAAGGTGGCGAGCGGACCGCTGCGTCTCACCGCGAAGGGCGGGTTGGCGAACAACGCCGTGACTGCCGAGGCACGTCTCGGGCTCTCGCTCGCATCGAGCATCGGCGTATCGATCGAGCCCGAGTTCGCCGCCGTATTCAACGGAACCGCCTTCGAGATCGATCTGCTTCCGCTCGGCGCCGCTGGCCAGAGCACACTCGACGTCGAGCTGCTCCCCGCGCCGGCGGTGCACATCTCGACGAGCGGACCGCTCGAGTTCCTGCAGCAGTGGGTCCTGCCAATCGTGGCCGATCTCCTCGTGCACGAGGCCTCGGCGAAGCTGAACACCGCAGTGTGGAGCGGCGGCCCGACGCTTCGTGCGTTGCTCGTGAGCGCCGGCATCATCGACAACGCCGATCACCTGTTGCACCCGTCGGTCGAGACGATGGTGCTCGGGCTGCTCAAAGGCGTGGCGACGAACGTCACGATCAACGTCACTCCATCTCTGAAGCTGTCGCTCATCGACGAGATTCCGACCAGCGGCGGCGCGAAGCGGCTCGGGATCCGACTCCGAGGCCACCAGGACTTCCACGTCGGCCAGCTCGAAGTAGGGATGCTCTTCGGCGAGCCGGCGTCGTGGATCACCGATTCGACCAAAGGGGTCACGGTCTATCTGCTCAACAGCACCGGCCCGTTCACGCTGAACCCGTTACTCGAGGTCACCGGACTCGGTGTCTCGTTGCGCGGAGAGGGCGGGTCGCCGCTCGTTAACACGCAGGCGCTCCGACTTGGCGGCGCGGCAGGCTATCTGTTCTTCACGCTCGGCTTCACCGGGAGCGTCTCGCTGAGCAACTTCGGCGCCGGCGTCGAACTGTCGGAGTTCGGTATTCCGCTCGGTCAGGCGCTCGGCAGCAACGCGGGCGGCGATAACCCCGTCGCCGCGAGCCTTCTTCAGTCCGACGGCGGCGGTGATCCCAACCCAGTCAATCCTGCCGTCGACGTGGTCGTCGCCTACAAGAACAACGCGTTCGTCTTCGAGATCGGGGGGCAGCAGGGCGCGCTCTGGATTGGCGTCCGGCGGACGTTTGGCCCGATCTACATCGAGCAGATCGGCGTCGAGTCGCGCGAGAACAAGTCGAAGGTCGCGCTGCTCGTCGACGGCAGCGTGAAGGTCAACGGCCTCACAGTCGGCGTCGACGATCTCAGCGTGGTGATCCCGCTGAAGAAGTTCACGAGCCCGGGCGACTGGTCGCTCGATCTCCACGGACTGGCGGTCGGCTACAAGGGAGAAGGCATCGCGATCGCCGGCGGTCTGGTGAAGAATCCCGGACCGCCCATCCAGTACGACGGCATGCTGCAGGTGGACATCGCCGGCCGCGGATTTACGGCGGTCGGTTCTTACGCGCGGCCCGTCGATCAGCTCGGCGAGTACACCTCTCTCTTCATCTTCGTCTCGCTGCCGATCACGCTCGGCGGTCCGCCAGCTTTCTTCGTCACGGGACTGGGCGGCGGCGCCGGGTACAACCGACAGCTGCTTGTCCCGGCGAACGTCGAGGAGGTGCCGGGATTCCTGCTGGTCGCGGCGATCGACAACCCGAGCTTCGCCAACGATCCCATGCGCGCCCTGCGCGACATGGCGCTCTCGATTCCGCCAAAGCGCGGCGCGTTCTGGCTCGCAGCCGGACTTCGATTCACATCATTTGTGATCGTCCAGAGCACCGCGGTCCTGTACGTGGCGGTCGATCGTGGCTTCGAGATCGGCATTCTCGGCATCAGCCGCATGGCGCTGCCCGCTGCAGAGTTCGCGATCGCACAGGTGGAACTCGCGCTCAAGGCACGATTCAACAGCGTCGAGGGCATCCTCTCGATCCAGGCACAGCTCACCGACAACTCGTACTTGTTCCACCCGTCGTGTCAGCTCACCGGCGGATTTGCGTTCTTCATCTGGTTCCCGCGCGGGCAGTTCGTGTTGACCCTCGGCGGCTACCATCCCGCATTCCAAAAACCGCCGGAGTTTCCCGACGTCCCGCGACTCGGCTTCCGCTGGACGATGGGGCCGGTCTCGATCAAGGGCGAGTCGTACTTCGCGCTGACCAACTCGTGCGTGATGGCGGGTGGCCGTCTCGAGGCTGTCTACAGTCTCGGTCCTATCCGCGCGTGGTTCATCGCCTGGGCTGACATCCTGATCTCGTGGGATCCGTTCCACTACGACATCTCGATCGGCGTGCAGGTTGGCATTCGTGTCGAGTTCGAGGTGTGCTTCATCGGCTGTGTGACGGTGCGACTCGGCCTCACGCTCGGCGCGTCGGTCCACATCATCGGACCGCCGCTCTACGCTGAGGTGAGCGTCGATGCGTACATCGCAACGATCACGGTGCACTTCGGCGATCCGCCGCGTCCCAAGCCCATCTACATCACCGACTTCAATGTCTTCACGACGAAATACCTGACGGCGGGCGATGCCAACGGCAAGGCGGTAGGCGTCCGCGTCTTGCAGGGCATGCTGCCGCCTGATCCGCCTGGCGCCCAGCCGCAACCCGGCACCTCGGATCAGCCGTGGAAACTCGGGATCGAGTTCGCATTCGTCACTGAAACGCGCATGCCGGCGTCCCGATTCTCCAGCTTCCTCGCGGGAGAAACGAACGCGTCGGGCAGTCCGGTGCTCGATCTCGCCGCGATGGACGAGCTCAACGTCGCCAGCAATCATGATGTACGGATCGTGCGAAAGGCCGACGGCTCGACGCCGCCAATGGACGCGCAGCACTTTGCGATCACGCAGGTGTCGGCGTTGTTCCCTGAGGCCACTTGGCGATGGACCGACCCGAACAAGCAGAAGGCGGCCGCGAATACGATCGAGGCGCTCGGCGGTGTCACCGTCACCGGTACCGCGTTCCTGCAGGGCCAGACGCAATTAATCCAGATCGCCGGCCACGTCGATGACGACCCGAGTTTGGCCAAGCCGCTGCCATTCTCGACCAACACACCCGAGCGCGTCGGGGTACTGCAAACGATTGGCGCGAGCGCGGAGCTGCTGTCAGCCGCGATTGCCACAGCGAGCAGCGGCAAAATGCTGTCGGCGGCCGAAGCCGTACTGACCGCCGGGGGCGTGTTCGCCGATGCACGACGCGACGCGGGCATTCCTGTTGAGGGCTATTCGCGAATCACCACGCAGTCGCTCCGCAGCTACCGCTCGGCGCCGCCGCTCGTTGCGCCATTGAGCACTGGCCTGACGATGCGGCCGGTTGGCCTGCCGGCACCGCCAGTCGTCACGCGCATCGCGGACACGTCGCCGGTGATCCTCGAACGACCGCGGCTCAAGGCAGTTCTAAGCAGGAAGCCGCAGCTCTCGAAGGATTCGCCTCCGGCCATTCACACCACCGTCATGCGCGCCGCGACAACCGGCATCCTTCGAACCGCGCCCCCTGCGCCGTTGCCGCAGACAGGCGCCCGGCTTCAACGCGTGGCCCCGCGACGCGCGCCGCGTCCGACGGACGCTGCCCTGGGCGATCGGACGCTGCACCATCCGGAGCTGGCGATCCTCGCGGGACCGGCACACCGGACAGCTTTCGAGCGCGCCGCCGATCTCGCGAGCAAGGATGGCGTGCGGCTGCCGGCGGGGACGACGCACCTGTGGGACATCCCGCCCGGTCTCCGTCGTCTCGCGATCGTGATTCGCGGGAATGCGGCAGCCAGAGTGGTGTTCCTCAATCGCGCCGGTCGTCTGATCTCCGATCGAGAACTGATCGCGACGAAAGAGATCGCCACGTCCGTGCCGGAGGATGCAGAAACTCTCGCGGTGACCTGCCTCGGTGTGGTGCCTGCGAGTCTCGACGTGAAGCCTGCGCCGGGTGCGGTGACCTTCGCGTTTGCGCCAGCCGGTGGATATTCGGCTGCGGGATGGCAGGTCGGCAACTCCGGCGACATGGTCAGTGCGAGCACGATTCTGGCGCGGGGCGCGATTGTGCTGCTCCCACGTCCACACGCGTCGCTGCATCGTCACCAAACCGCGAGCGAAGCGGTCGTGACCTTCCACGACGTAGTTCGTGACCAGGTCGGCATCGAAACGCGGTTCCCGACGACTGTGACCGTCGTGTGCATCCTGCTCGACGGTCAGGACGTGACGGCCGCGGCCGACGGTGATCTCGCGATCGCTGCCGACGGTGCTCGACTGGTCACCCCACCGATTCCCGTTGGCGGCGGCCGTCGCCGCATGCTGCTGTACGACCTGGCGGATCGCGACCGCAAGCTCGATCACATTTCGATTTCGGTCGGCAGCAGCAGGGGGTGGCGTGTTGCGGGCGTCGTTGGATTGACCGGTCGCGCGATTGAGTGGGCGAATCGTTTCCAGGGTGACGTGCCGGAGCGGCTCGTCGCCGACGGTTCGCTGACGCCTGAAGGCAGCGTGCTGGTACGACTGGTCACGTCGGCGCCAACGCCAACGCGACCGCCCGGAACGACGGTGCGACGTGCGAGATCTCCACGGAGGAAGCGCTGATGCCGCAGACCCTGCAACCGCCGCCGCAAGGCGCGATATTCATGTTCGACTACGCGACGCCGCCACTTCAGCCGGACAGCTACACGCTCACCGCGCAGACCGACGTCCGATTCGACAACGCGAGTCACCCGCTCACCGATGAGCGCTCCTTCGATGTAGTCGGCCCACGATTCGCTCTGCCTCCAGGCGACGTGGCCGGCGTGTTTCCCCCGCGGAACGCGCAGGGTCCGTACGAGGACGTGCTCGCGCAGATCGTCATCAAGCGCCGCACGCTGCCCTGGGAGCGCTCGCTGGACAAGACGAATCTCATCGGCTCGCCGTCTTCACCTGGACTTCCTGCCGGATACCCGATGCCATGGCTCGCGCTGCTCCTCTTCGAGGAGGGCGAGTTCACGATGCTCGAGAACACGCCGCTCGAGAACGTCGTACCTGCGGACGTGTTCAAACGGCTGGGCCAACCAGCAAACGTACTTTGCACGGCCATCGAAGCAGACAGGCAGCTCGTCACTGAGATGATGCCGTCGAAAGAAGAGCTCGCACTACTCTCGCACGTTCGCTGGGTGAACATCGACGATCGTGAGTTGAACGTCGAAGGCAGTGACGGCTGGTTCTCCGTGGTCGTCACGAACCGATTGCCATCGCGCGGTGCAAAGTGCCGCGCCTGTCTGGTCTCGCTCGAGGAACGCGCCGATCTCGTCAAGAAGGATCCGCCGCCGTCGTTCGTGCCGACGACCTTCATTCCCATCGTGACGAAGGAGGTCGCGTTCCGCGACGTGCAGTTCCGCGAAGCCGAGCAGTTCAAGGTGGTCGAACGTCGCGTCGACGTGGACTTCGGCCGGCTCACGATTTCTCCCGAGCAAAAAACACGGCTCGTCGTTCTGTACACGTGGCAGTTCACCAGCCAGGGTCCCGGCACGTTCTTCAGCCTGATGCAGGGTCTCGACGTTGGCATGATTGGCAAGGTGAAGAAGGAAGGGGAGCCTGCCCTCACCGACACCGCCCACCTGCGGCTCGAATTACAGGACCGCGGCGGCGAGGAAGAGACGGTCTGGTATCGCGGTCCGCTGGTGCCGTTCGAGCTGACGCGCGATCCGCTCGGTCCCTATCACAGCGCGGATCAGGCGCGGCGCGCTACGCCCGAGACCGGCGCGGAAGACGTTTCGTATGCAGCGGCATTCGAAGTCGGGCGGCTGCTCGCTGCGTCCGACGCGCGGCTCGCGCAGGAGCTGATGCGATGGCGCCGCGAGTCCTACAAACAGTCGGCTCGCATCGACAATCTCACCGACCTGAAGGCCGAATTCCAACTCGATTTGCCCGCAGCGATTGCCGAGCAGGTTCACTCGCCGATTGTCCCGATTCTGGCGACGGCGGCGGTCGGGACGATCGTCTCGAATCCAGGCCCAATCGCGGATCGTTACGGCATTGCGGCAGCGAGCAAGGCCGTCGGCATGAATCCCGAGGTCGTGCAGAAGGTGTACGGGCTCGAAACGATTCAGGACGCGCAGGCGCTGCTCGGCGGCGAGCCCGCGACGTTCGGCGCCGAGGTTCGCGCCCCACAGCCGACGGCGCGTCCGGACGTCACGCTGGAATCGGTGCTCGCCGACAAAGCCGGGCTCGAGACGCTGACACAGGCGCGCGACCGCGTGATCGAGAACGTCAAGACGAAGCTTGGAGAACAGGAATGAGGGCGGCCTGGGTGACCGACAAATCGACGCTCCGCATGCGCATGACCGCGAAGGCGCAGGTCGACGTCTCCGTACCCGAAGCGGAAATGCCGGCCTACATGGAATCGTTCCTCGGGCACTTGCGACTGCTCGTCGGTGTGCCGTTCGACTATCTGATTGCCGACGCACGTCTGCTGCCGGATGAATCGATTCGCTTCTTCTATCTCGATCGCTCATGGGCCGATCGCCTCGTCGACGGCGCGATCGCGGTCGGGAAGACGGGCACGCGCGAGCAGGCACATCATCAGGCGCACGCGCCGGCGGTCCAGGAGCAGCTCGATATCACCGAGCGCGGTGTCCGCGATCTGCAGCGCGCGCGCGTCAGCTTCGAGTTCCTGCGCAAAAACCCGCGCACCGGCTCCGGCGGAACGATCACCGGGTTTCTCCTCCGCTCGGCCGCCGTCAGTGGATGGCCGCACATGGACGTGCGCGCATTCGACAAGGTGCTCCCCGTGCCGGTCGATATGAACGACGCGAGGACGCATCAGCTGCGCACACTGCGGCTCGAGCGTCTCGCGCCATCCGTGCTGCTGGCCCTGTTCGAGGGCATTCCAAAACTGGTCTGGTGCGAGGAACCGCATCATGGCGTCATGTTCGGCGTTCACGAGGTCGACGGAAAGTTCTCGATCTTCCGCCGCGACGCGCAGGCGAACAAGATTCTTGGGTCGCAGGACATCAGCGTGCCGAGGCGTGCAACGAACCATCGCGTGCTCGCCGTTCGCGATGTGCAACGCAACCTGCAGAAGGCACGCGACGACGGACAGTCCGAGATGCCTGTACAGGATGGGAGCGCCGATCTGGCGATCGAGCTGCTGCAGCTGCCGTGGCGGCAGCGCTTCCAGGGTTCGGGCGGCCGTCCGCAATTCACGGGCGTCGGCGCGTTTGTCCCGTTGGTCGTTGTCGCGCCGAAGATTACGCAGGAAGAGATGCAGCTGCTCGTGAAAGGGCTCGTGAAATGAGCGCCGCTGACACGATGTTCGCGCTCGCGGCGGCACACGGCGTGTCGTCGAAGATGCTCAAGACCTGGTACGAGTTCCTGCCGCGCACTCCCCGCGTCCTCGTGCCCATCCAACTCGAAGTGCTGGTGGTGCGACAGACCGGCGCCCAGTGGGCCCGCTGCGGCATGGACGCACCGCCCGCTGATGGCGAGTCCGTCGACGCGAAGAATCTGATTCCTCCGCCGTTCACGAACCTGCCGCAGCCGCGCCCGCGCGGGGCGTATCTACACTGGGCACTCCCCGACGCGCTGGGTCACGGCGAGCAGACGCAGACGACGCAGCCGGACGGCACAATCGTCTCCGACACGACGTTCCCTGTGATTCCCGATCGATGGCTGGTACTCCGCCTCCATCCATCGTCGATTGCTGGCCGTCGCACCGTGCGGGGGTGGGTGCTGCGCGCGCACGACCCGAATCCGGAGCCGCTCGAACTCGACGCGTTCAAGGAGACTGGCGCTCCACCTGACGCCATCAAGAAGCCGCTCACGGTACTCGGGCACGGGGACGTGAGCTGGTCCGGCTACTACGACAACGTCGTCAACCGGATGGCGTTCTACGACAACCTGCAGGGTGTCGAGGTCGGACCGCTCGCGTACCTGGTGTGCGGCTGGTACTCCGACACATCGCAGGACCCGCTCGGCGACGACAAGATCCGATCGCTCACCGACTTCTTCGCGAAGCTCGACGAGCTGAGGTGGGAGATTCCTGAAAAGTATCTTCACCAGGTGCACAGGAAGGCCGTCGATCATCTCGTTGCTCTCGAAAGGGCAGGGCTCGTGACGAAGCTGACGCTTCAGGATCAGATGAGAAGCCTGGCCCCCTTCGACGAGCGTCCGCTCCGAGTGAGGGAGCCGGGCACGACGCCGGCAGGTCCTCCGTACGAGACCGACGGATCGTGGTGGCCGAAGCTCACGCTGTATCACGGCTCTGTGGTCGGCATCGGCTGGCCCGGCATCGGCTGGCCCGGCAACGAAAAAGGCACGTTGTCTGGAGAAGAAGGTGGACCGCCGGCGGCGAGCGCTGTAAAGGTGAGCGTCGGCAACACGACCGCCGAGGCACTCGCTGCGCTCGTGGCCATGAACACGACCTCTCAGCAGCAAGCGCGTGTTCTCGAGGCGTTTCAGCTCGGCCTGCTGCCGGAGCTGAACGACGCGGATGGCCGTGCGCGAATCGATGCTGCGCTGCATGCGACGACGTTCGGATCGTTGCCGGGCGGCGACGTCATGGAGCGTGTGTTCCGTCCGCCGTCGGGACCGACGCCAACGGCGCCGAAGGATCCCCTGAAACCTGGTCTCGGTGTGTTCGATCGATTCCACCGACCGACGCGCGTCGTGAAGGACAAGGCCACGATCGGCCTGGTGATGGCCAGCAAGGAGAAGACGTCGATCTCTCGCGAGGTCGATGCGAAGGTCTTCCAGGCGAAATCGCTCAGGGAAGAAGTCTCGATCGGTGTCGGCAAGCTCGGACGCGTCATCGAGAGGGTTGCGCCCGCGTCTGAAGAGCCGTTCATCGCCGGGCACTGGGAAGACGTGAAGCGGGCGCTGCCGCGCTTCTTCCATCCAGGCGACGCTGTCGTCGTGCTGCAGGGTCTGAAGCGATCGTTCCAGTACGGCGACGATGGGAAGAACACGGTGAACGGGCGGCTGCAATGCCGCCTGACCGGCACGTGCACCAGGGAATACACGCCGTGGCACGGCGACATCGCGTACCCAACCATCTATCCCGACGACATCCTTGTTCGCGGCGTGGACAACGGCAGCGTACCGCCTGAATGCGAGGAGCTTCTCGGCGAGGTTGTGCTGCTCGATCCTGGCTCCTCGGCCCCTGTTGTGCAGTCGGCCACCAGGGGTCTTCCACTTGACGCCGGGCAGATCGCGACTCACATCCAGGGCGTCATGGTCGATCAGACGTCCTGGTGGGCGACGCGCGATCCGCGCGCGGATCACTCTCGCATCGTGACGACGTCGAGTTTCGGAGGCATGCTGCCGGCTGCGATCGCCGTGTCCCCGCCAGTGTGGCCATGGAGTCCTCTGCATCTCGAGTGGCGCGTCCAGTTCATCCCCTCGCCAGGCGGACACGATGACTGGGATCTCGGCGAGGTCGATTACAACGAGAGCGTGCCCAAGCTGCCGCCGGCGGCGAGCCCGACTGGCGTCTTGACGATTGAAGGGCGCTCGACGCTTTCGGCAGGTGCCGCGAAGACGCTCGCGGAATCGGTGCGCAAGGCGATCGATCAGATTGTCGCGACAGGTGGCTCATCGAAGCTGCCGTCGAAGTTCATCGCGCAAGCCTCGTCGACGATTGCCGCGCGGCTGCTGACCAGGGTGGCCGACATGCGCGTGAAGTCCGGCATCACGGCCGGCGGTGTCGATCGATCAACGCTCGAGGACATCGCCACTGCGCTCGAGAGCATGGACACGCTGTCGGCCGGTCTCGACGGTATCAACACCGCGCTTCGTGGCGGCCTCGTCGGCGACGGCACCTCCACACCGCCGGAGGGCGCACCGGTTCCCTCGCCGTTCCACGTGCTGCGAGCGGGATTCATGCGAATCCTCCGCCTGCGTCTGGTGGACTGTTTCGGTCAGTTCGTCGACCTGGCCGGGTCGGGTCCTCAGGCAGATGCTGATCCGAACCGCATCACCCGCAGCCAGCCGCTCGAGGTGACGAGCCGTCCGGAGCTGCTCGCGCTGCCGCCGAGATTCACGTCGCCGGCGCGGCTCTGGCTTCGCTTCATGGACGCCGGAGGGAAGAACGAAGAGGCAAGGCTCGGTACCGATCAGGCGCCGGCGGTGAGCCCCGTCTGTGGCTATCTGATGCCGAACCATCTGGACAACGCGCTGATGGTTTATGCGGCGGACGCCTCGGATCGTGGCGTCGTGCGTCTGCCTTTCCAGGGTGACGTCGTGTGGGAGGACGCGCCCGGTCGGCCGTCGACGGTCGGGCAATCGCCGTCGCTCGCCATTCCCAATCAGTTTCTCGCCGGCATGGCGAACGGCCTGCTGCAGTGGGGCATCGTCGATGCGGGCTTCGTCGCGGGACCTGATACGGCGCTCGAGGCGCTCATGCGCGTGATCGACTCGACGTTGTGGTCGGTCGACCCGTACGGGCATCAGGGCGAAGATCACCTGGCGCTGCTGATCGGCCACCCCGTCGTGGTTCTGCGCGCCGTTCTGCGACTCGAGGTGAAGGAGCCGGTCGATCTGCCCGCTGTGAATCTGAAGACAGTTCCCGTCCGTCTTGGTTCGCTCACGCAGTGGCAGGACGGCTTGTTCGGGTTCTTCGTCAACGACGACTACATGACGTTTCACTGCGCGCCCGCGGCGGCTCGCCTCGCGCGTGAGGTTGGTCCACATCGCGGGTTCCTGCAGCAGGCGAACGCGGTTCCCGACTTTTACAACACGTTCAGCGACGACATCGACTCACAGGGAAACGACGGGGCGACGCCGGTGGTGCATCCATACGTCGACACGTCGGGCGTGCTGTTCGTGCAGCCGAATCAGGACTTCCGGCTCACGATGCTCGTCGAGCCGCACTCGCTCGTGTATGGAACGTCCGGCACGCTCCCGCGCAAGGACGTCGGGATGCGGCGAGAATGGGTGAAGGACGCACTCTCGAAGCTGTCGCCGACGTTCCGCTTCGGACCCGTGCTGATCGACGCGAAACGGATTCGGATGCCGATCCCGCACGACATCAACGGTACGTGGAGCTGGGATCATCGCGTGGACGTGACGACATGGTCGAACGATGCGGTGACGCACGCCACGCAGGACGCACTGCTCCCGCCGGATCCGCCGACCGGCAGCGAAGGCTGGCTGCGTCTGACACCGCCGCAGCCGGAAGAGGAAACGTAAACCATGGCGTGGGTGCCTCTTGGCCCGGCGTGTATCCCGAACGGGCAGCTTGGCTACGACAGCACGGGACGCGGTCCGGTTGGCGGACGCGTCACCTGCATTGCGCTCAGCCCCACCGATCCGGACAACACGATCTTTATCGGCACCGCCAACGGCGGCGTGTGGCGCAGCAACGATGTCGGCAAGACGTGGACGCCGCTCATGGACGACAAGGTCAGCATGAGCATCGGGGCCATGCAGTTCCACCCGACGCAGCCGAACCTGCTGTATGTCGCGACGGGCGAAGGTAATCGCGGCGGCGAGACCTTCTTCGGCAACGGCCTGATGATCCACGACACGGTGGCAGACACGTGGTCGCTCCGGATCCAGGCGCCGCTTCAAAAGATGCGCTGTTCACAGATGGCGCTGCAGACCACGGGCGCGAGTACGCGAATCCTCCTCGCGACCGGAGGCGGCATTCTCGAATCGATCGATGACGGGTTGAACTGGAACGTGCTGCCGGTGACGGGAGCGGCACCATCGATCGGCGTCATGAGCGCGCTGCAGCTGGTGCCGGCCCAGGGCGCGCAGCCCGAGCGGCTGTTGGTGGGCGTACGATGGAATGGCATTTACGCTCGCACCGGCGCAGGCGCGTTTGCGCCGGTACCGAAGGACGTGCCTGGCGGCCTCCCGAGCGCGAACGTCGACAACGTCGCGATCGCCGTCGCCCCCAACACACCAAGCATTGTGTATGCGGCGCTCGGGAACTCGTCGGCAGGGCTGGTCGGCATCTTCCGATCGACCGACAGCGGCGCCACCTGGCAACCGGTCACGCCTCCGTCAGCCGACGTGAAGCAGACGTTCTACAACTTCGTCCTCGCGATCGATCCGACCAACCCGGCGACGATCTATTTCTGCGAGACGCGCATCTGGAAGTCGACCAACAGCGGCGTGAACTGGGAGAAGATCAACGAGCCCCGCAACGGCACGCCCGGCATCCACGCAGACCAGCATGCGCTCGTCGTGCATCCCACCAAAGCGCAGCGCGTGTGGGCGGGCAATGACGGTGGCGTGTGGTACTCGGAGAACGGCGGAGATACGTGGACGCACCGCAACCGCGGCCTGCAAATCAACCAGTACTACTCGCTTGCCAACAGCCCCACTGATACCGTCCTGCTTGTCGGCGCGCAGGACAACGGCACGCAGCGCTACGAGGGCCAGCCGGCCTGGAACCTCGTAGGCTTCGGCGACGGCTTCTTCTGCGCGATCGACCAGGCCGACCCGCGTTACTGGTACCGCAGCTACGTCTTCCAGCCGGACGCGGCGCAGAACGAGCTCGACGCGATCTTTCGATCGGACCAGGCCGGCGACGTCGATTCCTTCAGCCGCATCGTCAGCGGCATCGGCGCCAACGATACGACCGATCGGGATCCGTTCTACGTGCCGTTCATCATTGATCCGAGCCAGACCAACGTGCTCTATCTCGGCACGTCGAAGCTCTATCGCACCGACAACCGAGGCGACCGCTGGGCGGCGGTCAAGAAAACCGACGGTACCGACTTCACAACGGGGAACCTGCGTGCGAACGCGATTTCTGCGATCGCGGTGAACCCGAAGGACTCCAACGAGGTGTATGTCGGCACGAGCGATGGCCGCCTGTTTCATCTCGTGCGTCAGGGCAACGGGCAATATCAGGTGAATCCCCGGCCTGGTCCGTTCGGAGGCGAGCTGGTTGGCGACATCGCAGTACCCAAGACGCCGGGCGCGAATCCACCTTCACAGAGCGTCTACGTGGGGATCGGATCGCCGCGCGACGCGAGCCAGGCACCGCCATCGATTGCGGCGGGGCGGATTTTCTTCAGCAACAACCAGGGCGCCGCTTGGCAGAACCGTGGGAGCGCGCAGTTGAACCAGGCTCTCCAGGGATTCCTGCTCGACCATCGTGAGAACCCGGTGAACGCGATTGCGACCGACCCCGCCAATCCCGCACACGTCTACATCGGCTGCCAGCCCGGTGTGTTCAGGAGCGTGGACGAAGGCGCCAACTGGACGCCGTTCAACGATGGCCTTCCGAACACGGCGGTCGCCGATCTTCAGTTCCATGAGGGGCGCCGGCTGCTGCGGGCGGCGACCAGCGGGCGCGGAGTGTGGGAGATTCCGGTCGATGCGCCGCCCGCCGCGGGTACAGTCACCATTCACGTCCGCGACAGCCTTGTCGATGCCGGTCGGCAGCCGACGCCGCTGACAGCGCCGAATCCGATCAAGCCTGGCGCCGACGTGAAGGCGTTCGACTCGGTCGATCTGAAGGTCGACACGCCGTTTCCGATCTTCGGCGGCTTTCAGACGCCGAAGAGCACGGTGGATTACACCGAGGGCGGCGCCGCCGATTTCATCGCATTCCAACAGTTCTCGGACGACAGCCCGCGATCAGCCAAGACCTCGCGAGTGTACGTGCAGGTGCAGAGCCGCGGGCCCGCGCCGGCAACCGACGTGTCGGTTCGCGTGTTTGCGGCCAAGAAGATCGATGGGAACTTCGCGCCCCTCGACAATCTGTTCTGGACGAACGTGTTCGACGGTAACGCCGGTCAGTTCAGCATGTGGAAGCCAATCGGAGACAAGCAGGTTCTCTCGCAGATTCCCGTCGCACTGCCGTCCGTCGTCAAGTGGGACTGGGAGACGCCGTTCGACAGCGGCGACACGATCGGGCTGTTGACGGTGATCTCTGCACCCGGCGATCCTGTCGCGGAGGCGAGTCTCGACGTCGAGCAGGTCGTCCGCAACAACCGACACGTGGCGCTCAAGGAAGTGACCGTCGGCCTGCCCGACGCATTTTTTGCGGTGCTCGGAATTCTGCTCGTCATCGGGCTGGCGGTTGGCGTTGGTGCAGCGATCGATGCAGCCACGTAATCCGCGTCGCGAGGTGAGCGAGGGATCACAGTATTCCGGCGTAATCACAATGAATCGGCGGAGGCGGGGGAGTCGAACCCGCAAGATCGAAATTTCCTAAATCATTGACGACGGGCCTGTTGTAGTCACAACCCGTCCAGTCGCCGCCAGTTATCGCTAATTCTCTGGTCCCCAAGATTCCTCAACCAGCCTCAAGAATCTCCCTCACTCGTGGAGCCCACGGGGACGCGGCGGGAACCGTTGCCCGCCGCTGTCGCGATTACGCGCAGGAACGCTGGCGCAAACAGAACATCGCGCCGTAGCCTAGATCCCCTAGCGTGGCTCAGTGAACCGGTTGAAAAGCGTGCGCAGCTCCTCACCGCTCATTCCGGTGTTGTACGGCTTCGTATCAGGCTCGAACTCCTTCCCCCGAGCAAGCGGACCGACGACCACGGGATCGAATCCCGCATCGCGCACGAGCGCCGCCGCCGTATCGAGCGCCTCCGCATCGTCGCTGGCGAGCGGGATGCCGACCCGATCGCCGTTGCGGTGCGCCTCGATCTGCAGCGTCTTGTAGTACACCGTGTTAAATGCCACCCACCGACTGCCGGGAACATCGCGGCTGCCCATCCTGCGGAACCCTGCGGATGCGCAGACGCTTGGCGCGCAATCGCACCGTCCCGTCGTTCGTACGCATTTCCTGTGTCTAGCACGATTTTTTGAGCGAGCGCCGGCGCGAGATCGCGCGCGAGATCGGGAACAGCTTTCAGAGGAACAGTAAGCACGACGACGTCCCCAAACGTTGCGGCATCGTGCGGCGTTCCGGTGGACGCGCCTGGTCCGAGACGTTCTACCATCGACTTGAGTTCGTCAGGGTGTCTGGACGCGAGCCGTACGTCGTGACCTGCGTCGACCCATAGCTTTGCGAGGGATGATCCGATCATTCCCGCACCGATGATTCCAATACGCATAGCGACGTCCTCCCGAGGCCTCAAGGGACAGGCGTCAAATTTACCTCCGGACCCACCCTTTCGATCGATCACGAGAGGCTTCCTAGCAGACCGTTGGCCGGCGTCTCCTTGACAGCCCGTTTCAATGGCGGGATCATCCGCGCCGTGCATCGGGGCAGTGAGGCGATTCGCACTGTGCGGGGAGGATCTTCATGAGACGTCTGATCCCGGTTGTTTCGCTCATCGCGCTCGTCACCCTGTTCGGCGCCGCCTCTGCGCGAGCGCAGCTGTCGACGGCCCAGCTCAGTGGCCGCGTCACCGATGAGAGCAGCGCCGTGCTCCCCGGTGTCACCATCACGGTCACGCAGACTGACACCGGGTTCACGCGCAGCGACGTCACCGACGGCAACGGGGCGTACGTCCTGACGAACCTCGCGCCGGGTCCGTACCGGTTCGAGGCGGCGCTGCAGGGATTCCGCTCCTACGTGCAGACCGGCATCGTGTTGCAGGTGGGAGCCGCGCCGGTCCTCAATGCGGTGCTCGGTGTCGGCTCGCTCCAGGAGTCGGTCACCGTCCAAGGCGCAGCACCGCTCGTTGACGTCCAGAGTTCGGGCATCAGCGAGGTCGTCCGAAACGAGGAGATTCTGGCGCTGCCGCTCAACGGCCGCAACGCGGTGGAACTGGTGGCGATCGCAGGAGCCGCCGTGCAGGTCACCACTGCGCCGACGCGAGCGGTACCCGGCGGCATGGGCATTTCGGTCGCCGGCGGCCAGGCGTACGGCGTCGCGTACCTGCTGGACGGCGCGATGCACAACAACCCGCAGGACAACCTGAGCCTGCCGTTCCCGTTCCCCGACGCGCTGCAGGAGTTCAGCGTGTCGACGAGTGGGTTGGACGCCCAGCACGGTATGCACGCGGGCGCCGCGGTCAACGCGGTGACCAAGTCGGGCACGAACCGCTTCAGCGGGAACACGTTCGAGTTCCTGCGCGACCGGCGATTCAATGCCGTCAACCCGTTCGCCCAGCTCGGCCCCAACGGCAAGCCGGTCGATGACGGGCTGCACCGCAACCAGTTTGGCGGCACGCTGGGCGGCCCCATTGCGCAGAACAAGCTGTTCTTCTTCGGCGCCTTCCAGGGGACGACGGTGCGCCAGCAGCCTGCCGCCAACATCGCGCGGGTGCCCACCGCCGCGATGCTCGCGGGCGACTTCACGACGGTCGCGTCGCCGGCATGCAATGGCGGGCGGCAGATCACGCTCCGCGGCGGGTTCGTGAACAACCGCGTCGATCCGTCGCAGTTCAGCCGGGCGGCGCTGAACATGATGAAGTTCCTGCCAAAGACGACCGATCCCTGCGGCGAGGTGACGTATTCACAGCGGAAGGACAGCAACGAGTATCAGTACCTCGGCCGAATCGACTACCAGCGGACCGCGGACGACACGATCTTCGGCCGCTACATGGCGACCCAGTCCAGCATTGCGAATCCGTTGCGCGAAGGGGACACCCCGCTGTCGCTGTTTGACCTCGCCAACAACGTGGGCCTGCAGGGCATGGACGGGCTGTCCCACTCGCTGGCGCTCGGCGATACGCGCGTGATCGGCCCCAACATCGTGAACTCCCTGAGGTTCGTGTACAACCGGTCGGCTGTCAGCCGTTTCGCGCCCGACACGTTCGACCCGTATGACCTGGGGTCCGACGTCTACAGCTATGCGCCACATGTCAGTTGGTTCCGCGTGCAGGGAGCCTTCGAGATCCAGAACCAGGGCCCGAGCCGGTTCCTCACCAACGCGTCGCAGGCGAGCGACGACTTCACCATGGTGCTCGGCGATCACCAGCTCTCGTTGGGTGCGAGCACCGCGTACTGGAAGTACTACTTCGAGACGAATGCGCGCTCGGGTGGATTCTGGATCTTCACCGGCCAGTTGACGGGACTCGGACTCGGCGATCTGCTCATGGGCCGCGTCGGTCGGCTGGAGCACGGTGGGCCGGCTATCCTGCCGATGGACCAGTGGTACGTCGGGCTCTACGCGCAGGACACCTGGCGTGCGACGCCGCGTGTCACGATCAACTACGGCCTCCGCTGGGAGCCGTACTTCGGGCAGAACGTGACAAGCGGCGCCGTCTACAACTTCAGCCGTGAGAACTTCCAGAAGAACGTCCAGAGCCAGACATTCGTGAACGCACCCGCGGGGCTGCTCTATCCGGGGGACAACGGGTTCCCGCCGGGCAAGCGTGGAATCTACACGCAATGGCTGAACTTCTCGCCGCGCGTCGGCATCGGCTGGGACGTGAACGGCAACGGCCGCACGGCGGTGCGCGCATCGTATGGGTTGACCTACGATTTCCCGAACGCGGAGTATCAGCTCATCAACGCGAACTCGCCGCCATACGGTAACCGCTCCATCATCGAGGATCCTCCAGGCGGATTCGATCACCCCTACGCGCACCTCGGAGGCGACCCGCACCCGATTCTGACGAGCCGGGACACGCAGTTCCTTCCGTATGGCGCATACGGCGCTACGGATCCGAACATCAAGTCGCCGCGGGTCCAGCAGTGGAACGTCACGATCGAGCGGCAGATTGGAAGAGCCTGGCAGGTGGCTGCGAGCTACATCGGCAGCTACACGGACCGGTTGTGGGAACAGGTGGCCGTCAATCCCGGCGTCTTCCTCGGACTCGGCCCGTGCACGCTCCAAGGGGTCTTCTACGCTACGTGCACCAACAACTCGAACCTCAACCAGCGGCGAGTCCTGTCGCTCTCGGGTGAAAATCCGGCGGCCGCACCGCTCATCGGCAACATGGACATCCACGAGTCCGTCGGGACGCAGGACTATAAGGGCTTGAAGCTGTCGTTCCAGCGTCGCGCGGGGCGCGGCCTGAGCCTCAGCGGCAACTACACTGTGTCCCGCTGCTTTGGCGATCCGTCGCTGCAGACCGGCGGGTTCCCGCAGATTGCGAACGGGTTTACCGATCCCAATAATTTCGACTTCGACCGCGGCGTGTGCGACCAGGATCGGACGCACATCGGCACCTTCGTCGCCGGCGTGCAGACGCCGCAGATTAGCAACGGTGGGGCACGAGCGCTGCTCTCGGATTGGCGTATCTCGGGCATTCTCAGCGCCCGTTCCGGCCAGCCGCTGAACGTCATCTCCGGTCAGGACCGCGCGTTCTCCGGCATTCAGAATCAGCGGGTCGATCAGGTGCTCGCCAACCCGTACGGCGACAAAACCCTGAACAACTGGCTGAACCCGGCAGCGTTTGCGCTGCCGGCGCCCGGGACGCTCGGCAATTTCCGCCGCAACAGCGTGCGCGCGCCGGGGTACTGGTCGATCGATATGGCGATATCGCGGCTCGTTTCGTTCGGCGCCAGCCGCGCGCTGGAGCTCCGCGTCGAGACCTTCAACCTGCTCAACACCTTCAACTGGGGTGCTCCGATCGCAGGTCCCATCCAGGGCGGACGGATTACCGATACGAACTTCAGCTCGGGTCAGTTCGGCCGGGTCACGACGATGGCCGGCACGCCGCGGGTCATGCAGTTCGGCGTGAAGTACGGCTTCTGATGTGAGGAGGCAGTCGGCGGCAGGCTGGGCAGGCAGTCACGGCGAAGCGCGCTTTCGGACCCACTTCGCCCCACGTCTAGCTCACTGCCTGCTGCCTGCTTCTACGTTCGCCCTTTCCGACAACGCGAAATAACGCCGCAGCGTGAACTGCAGGTCGGCCTCGCTGCCCGCATGAATGAGGGACGAAAGGGGTGTGAAGCCGATAGATGCCAATTTATCGGCTTGAACTCAGTGAAGTGGTGGAGGCGGCGGGAGTCGAACCAGAAAAACGGCGATTTCCTAACTACCTGACGGCGTGCGAGTTGTGGTCACAAGTCGTTATCGCACCGTCGCTTACCACCGCGTTGCTCGTCCTCTCGAATCCTCCCGACACCGCTGAAATCAGCCCAGTTCTTGGAGACATAGTGGAGGCGGCGGGAACGGCGATCCGATGAACCCGACGCCTCCACCGCATCTCCACAACTTTCGCAGGCGGCGGGCGCAGTTCCTTGCGCCTCCATATCAGGGTCTCTGACATCGCACTCAGCCGACGGTAGGTCAACGCTTGGCGACAAGTCAGGACCGATCCATTCGAGCCGCGATATGCGGCCAAAGGGCGGGGCGTTATGCAGGTCGGCCTAATCAGGTTTCGCCGGTCCCG
>Ga0070675_100000453_pt1 | contig 28021 bp, 28 predicted proteins | sample KBSM43metaG_FD_65343 | JGI IMG/M metagenome (GOLD analysis project Ga0070675, IMG submission 65343) | Miscanthus rhizosphere microbial communities from Kellogg Biological Station, Michigan, USA - KBS M4-3 metaG | ecosystem: Host-associated > Plants > Roots > Rhizosphere > Soil ... | reverse complement strand
ACGCTGCGCTTCTATCCGCGCTACGACATGGAACCGGCAGCGCTCGACGAAGCCCTGTCGTTGCTGCGCGCGGCGGTCGAAGATCTGGTCGGCGGCCGTATGACCAGCGATGCGACACCGACGCCGAAGATTCGCGTCGGCACGCTCGAGATCCCGCTCGACACGGTCGAAGTTGTCGAACTGACGCCAGCCACGTTCGAGGCCACGAAGCTGCAAATCGCCGCCGTAGAACAGGAACGTTACGGCGGCGCCGACTACCCGCCGGACGTGCAGCGCGCCGGTCACCGCCCGCTGCTGCAGTACCCGATCGAAACCCTCGAAACGACGATGGCCAACCATGGTGCGGTCGGGGTGGGGATTCGCGACAAGGTATCAGGACGGTTCGTGGCGTATGCGCTCGGCAGCGCGCTCGAGAACCACGACGAAGAAGGTGTCAGTGCCGACCCGCACTTTGGCGAGAACGACACCTTTTACCTGCAGGCGATGGCGACGCTGCCGTCCGTGCAGAACGATGCGGAGTTGACGGGTTATCTCCTCGAGGCGATCCGAACCAGAGTGCTGGCGGCCGGTTTCCAATTCCTCTCCGCCTTGGTCGAGGAGCGCGCGCGCGAAGCAGGCCCGGCGTGGCTGCGCGAGGCGTCGGTGCTGCTACGCATCGACAACTATCTGGGCAGCGGTATTCCGTTCGCGTATACCCAGGCCGCGTTAACCCCGGTGGCCACGCCAACGCCGGAGCAACAGCCGGTCGCATGAAAGGTCGTGGCCGGGTCCCAATGAAATTCCCACTCTGCGGTCTTCGCGGTCTCGGCGTTCCTCTGCCAGCGTTCAGACGCGCTGCCGTGTCGCGGGACAACCGTCGACAAACGTCCGCTTCAACCATTGCGGTGTCGCAATGCGCTCGAAAAAGCTTTCGAGGTAGCCCTTCATCTCTTTCTTGTGGGTTGCGTTGAGCTCGCGCATCGATTCGATCGCCGCGAGCATCTCGGCCTGGTGAGCACGGAACGGCTCGGCCGCAGCGTTGAATTCTTCGACCGTTCGACACGGGCCGCGATACAGGCGGTCGGTGATGCTTTTCAAATGCAGCCGCTGGTCCGGCGCCGCATACGGCACGTTGACCATTCCAGACGAATCGAAATCGTACGGAACGGGAAAAAATCGGCGCGTTTTGTCTTGTACGATGACGACGTTGTGGAGCGTCCAGATCGAATAGTCGGTGTTCCCAAGCATGTACTCGATCATCATCATTGTCGTCAGCGCGCTCTGGTCGAATTCCTTGAATAGCATATTCGGCAGGGACGCCTCGCGGCCGCCGAGCCGCCGCGCAACATCATTTTCGTGCTCGAGGAACAGGCCGTAGTGTGTTGAGAGCTTTTTCTTTGAGCGTGCGTCGATGTAGGTGACGCGCGCCAGCCGTGCTCGGAAGGACAGCGGCGTCACGAGATTCGTGAGCCTGTAGGTTAAGTACTCGCGCAACACGTACTGATCGAAATCTCCACTGTTCCGACAGTGCGTTCCGAGCTTGAGAGTTGTCTGACCTTCGAAAATCGCTGCACCATGTTGCTTCGGAAAGATGACCTTGATCGGAACGAAGTCGCAGATTTTGGACTGAAGCCTCAAGTGCCCTCGGGACCCGAGTTTCACTGGAATGTCGGTGCCGTCGACGCTCAACAGGCCGTCGAACTGCTTGGCGTTGTTGGGCGTCCGTTCCTTGTTGATCAGGTTGAAGTCAGATGTGAGGTTGATTTCGAGCGGGGGACCGTCCTGAAACAGCTTTCTGTTTTGCGCCTCGGTCTTCCGGGCGAGAAGGACGTCGTCCTCCGGCCACGGCTCGGCAGAAATCGGAGGCTTCGGCGCCTTGACGGCGGGAACGGCGTCTTGCGCGATCAGCGCTGGCGCGGCCAGCGACAGCGCGACCAGTGCGGACAAACCGAGACGGCGCATCATCACGTGCTCCTCGGTCAATAGATATTGGAACGGGCGGCAATCTTAACACTGCGCGGCGGAGTCAAGCGCGATCAGCTAATCAAACGGGATTGGACCCTGAACACGATCAGGGTGATTCGAAGAGTTCGGGATAGGCCTGCGATGCGAAGGCGCTGCGCCACCCGGTCTTGCCCTTGAGGTGCGCGTCGAAGAACGTGTGGAGTGCATACGCGGTGACTTCGATCTGGCGGCGGCCGTCGATGTGCAGCCGCCCGAGCAGGCGCAGCACGCCTCGGAACACCGCGCTCTTCAGCAGCGCCCCATCGTCGCTGAACGTGAAATGGTGCGCGCCTCGGATGATGGCGCGCATGCGGGTGTCGTGCGGCTGGCGCTCGTAAACGGCCTGGATCTGCCCGGTGATCTGCCGGTCGACCGGATCATCGAGCGCCCCGTGATCCGAGAGCAGGAACATGAACGGCACAGAGAGGCCAACCTGGACGACGCTGCCAAACAGCCGACCGTCGATGTCGATGCCTACCCCGCAGCGTGGGTCTTGCGAACAGAACTGCGCGGCTTGCGCGCCGCCAAACGAATGACCAACGATGCCGACGTGCGTCAGGTCGAGTTTGTCGTTGAAACGAGCGTCGCCCGTCGACAGATCTCGCAGTGAATCGAGCGCGCGGCCGATGCGCCCGACGAGCGGCATCATCACCTCCGTCGCGCAGGCTTCTTCATCCGCACGGCCCACGCAGAGTTCCGGATTCTTTCCCGCGGCCGCGTCAACGCTGGCGACGATGTAGCCGTGACTCGCTAGATCTTCAGCCAGCGTGGAAAAGCTCAGTCCGGACGTTCCGGATCCGCCGCCGCCGAGCATAACGACTGGGTAGCGCGCTTCGGCGGCCGACAACGCCACGTCGTGGGCGCTGTGTGCCCGCACCTTCGACAGATCGGCCGTCAAGAAGTTGATGAACCCCGGCCTCGCGCGCTCCCACTCAGTGCGAGTCGCGTCCGGCAAATAGGGACCGGCCGGTGCGGCAGTCGCGGCCGGGTACCAGATCCACAGGCGGAAGTCGGCCGCCGTGACGCTGGTGCGACCGACGGGCAATGGACCGGTTGGAACGGGCAGTTCGACGGTCCGCCGGTGCTCGAGCCATAACAGCAGCACGATGGCGGCAGATGCGACGGTGATGGCGACGCCGACACGGGTTAGGACATGACGCAAACGCATACGATAAAATACTTTATATCATAAAGTAAGACGCGGTAGCTCAGCTTCTGGAGGTCGTCCCCTGATGTCAGGACCTGAGTAAAGCGCGTCGGCGTTCGAGCCGATAGGTCGTGCGGCGAGGGCCGTCATTCCTTCCGTGCTGGCGCGTAATCGCACAATTCTGGTGGCGGTCGTTCTGGCAGCCGGCATCTCGATCGCCTGGCGCATCACACCCCCGATTTTCGATCTCGACGACGCCTACATCTCGCTGCATAGCGCGCGCACCTTACTCACCGGAGTTGACCACGTGTATGGTGCTCCGGCGTTCACTGGCGCGACGAGTCCGCTGTACGTCGCTGCCTTGAGTCTGCTGTTACGTTGTCATCTCGCTGCACTTCGAGTCGCCGCCGTACTTGGTTTAGTAACGTTTGCAGCCGGCATTTTCCGGTTGGCAAGGACCGTCGGTGCCTCACCGGTCCGCTCAGGAATGTTGGTCGTCCTGACGCTCGTCAGCGGGTTCGTGTTGGTGAATGCCACGAATGGACTCGAAACAGGATGGGCGCTTGCGGCGGCGACCTGGTTGTTGGTTTTTGCAGTCAAGGGATCGGTTTCCAGAGTGGCGGTTCTCGCTGGCGTTATTCCGCTGCTCAGACCCGATCTCGTCCCGTTCGCCGCACTGGTCTGGATCTCAGTGGTCGCACAGCGGCGATCGATCAAGGCCGTTGGCCTTGCCTGCGCGATCTCTATTGCCGTCGCTGTTCCGTTTCTCGTATGGGTGCGCGTCGACACCGGCGCGTGGATCCCGCAAACGATGCAGGCGAAGGCCGCGTGGTTCGCCGAAGCGTGTAATCCGTGGCCAGCGAAGCTTTCGGTCGCCAGCGAAGCGATTCGCCGCCTATTCGGCCCGGAACAGCTCCTGGTATTCATCGTTGCAATTGTCCCGCTGGTTCGAACTCGACTTGGCCGGATTGGATTGCTTTCCTGTGTCACCACCCTGCTCGTCTACGCGACAGTTTTTCCCGGCGCTCTGTTCCACAACTATTACCGTTACACCTACGCGATTGTGCTCCCGTGGCTGATATACGGCGGCGCGGAACTGCTCGCGCAGATGCCGGTGTCCCGAGCATGGGACGGACTCGTGGTCTTGATCGTCACGATTGTGGCGGCCACGTCACCCAACTCGAAAACTGCTCCAATCCGCCGACAGACCGCCATCGACCTCATCGGAAGCGCTGAATGGATTCAGGCTCACACTGATCCAGGTACGAAACTCATGGTGCACGACGCAGGTGCGATTTCTGAGTTCGCATCCCATCCGGCAGTCGACATGGTTGGCTTGAAATCGCCGAGCAGCATTCCGATCAATGAACGGTGGACGAGGGGAAGTTGTGGCCGGGATCGCGCCGAAGGCGTGGCCACAATCGCGCGAATGTCGCGCGCCGATTATTTGATCGTGACTCCTGAATGGAACAATCTCTTCCGGCTCAGCACAGGCTTACGCGAACGAGGGTTCGATATCGATTTGTTGTGGACGTCTCCGAATCAGACGTATCAGATCTACCGGATCAAAAACAGGAGCGCACCCGGCTAAGGGGTGCTCCTCCCGCGGCTTTTCAACACGTGGTCGATGTCCTTGATCAACGAATCGGTCGAGGCCACACGTCCCGCGGCGTAACTTCTGGCCCACCGATCCTCGCCGAATCGTGCGCGCGCTTGTCGTTCCGTCTGTTCCCGAAGGTCCTGCACGGCTCGATCCGGGACCGCGGCACCGGTCCGTTCCGTGGCCGAATCTGCAGCCCCCAGGATTCGCGCCGCCCAGGCGTCGTCCCCCGTCATTACTGCCGCGGCAGCGAGCGGGACCAGCGCGCACACGAAGGCGAACTTGTCCCGGAGCTCCCGAATATGAGTGAGGCTTTCTCGGACGAACACGATCGCCTCGTCGGCGTTCCCGCGGCGCACCGCCAGGAGGGCGCGAAGGTAAAGCGTCCACGATAAGAACCACGGCGCGGTCTGTCGAAGCACCGACGTCGCCTCATCGAGCAGTCGCTCCGCGTGCGCCAGGTCTCCGCTCGCCAGGACGACTCCGGCCATCCCGGTCAGCGAGTTTCCGAGCCCCCACGGGAGCGCCAGCGCCCGGAATCCTTCAACGCCGCGGGCGAAGTGTTCGCGGGCCGTCTCGACATTGCCCATGGCGTGTTCAATGTCTCCCAGCATATTCTCGGCGCGCGCGACCATCAGGCTATCGTCGGTCGCGTGGGCGAGAGCGAGGGCGCGGGTCAGTTCGGCGCGAGCGTGCCCGAGTTCTCCCTGCGTGTACCGCATCGCCGCCCTGCCGATCAGCGCGCGGGATTCCACCGCCGGCGGAATGGAAGGCCGGTCCAGAATTTGATCGTACCAGCGCATGCCCTCGGTCGTATGTCCACGGATGCCCCAGAAGAAGAACAAACTCCACGCGATGTCGGATGCCTCGGCCAGGCGGTCGCGATCGATCAGCCAGGTCAGCGCGCCGCGATAGCTCTCGAGATCGTCCCGTACCCGATCCAGCCACTCGCCCTGCGCGCGCCCGACGAGTCCCTCCGCGGCCATGCAGGCTTCGGCGGCGCAATAACGCGCCAATCCCTCCATAGCGTCGTCGCGCTCGCCCGCTGCCGTCAGCTCGAGGGCCGCGTACGCCCGCACGGTTTCCAGCATCTGGTACAAGGGACGATTCGACGCCGAGTTCTTCGTTCGCAGCAGCAGACTTCTATCGATCAAGCCAGCCGCGAGACCAAGCATTTCTTCGCTGTTCGACCGCGTCGCCTCGCGACCGGCAACGACCGCCACGGCTGCCTCAATCGGAAAGCTGCCAGGCAGGGCACCTAGACGCCGGAACACTCGTTGCTCGTCTGGGCCAAGCAATTGATAACTCCAGGCGACAGTCGCATTCATCGTCTGTTGGCGTTCCGGGAGATCACGCGAGCCTGCCACCGAGAAAAGGACATCGCGCGCGAGCCTGTCGCAGAGACCCTCGGCGCTCAGTACCCTGAGCCACGGCGCCGCCAGCTCGAGGGCGAGCGGCAGCGCATCGAGCCGCCGGCAAATCTCCTTCACGGCGGGACCGTTGGCGGCTGTCAAATGAAAGTCCGGCTGGACATCCCTCACACGGTCCACGAAAAGGCGCACCGCCGGAGACCGCGCGAGATCAGTCGGAGACGTGGCGTCAACGTCCGTATCCAATGCGAGTGGTCCGACCGCGTACTCCCGTTCTCCGCGCAGATGCAGCGGCGCGCGGCTGGTGACCAGCACGCGTAGCGCCGCGACCGATGCCAGAAGATCCGCGAGCAGCGGCGCGGCGTCCAGGACTTGTTCGAAATTGTCGAGCACCAAGAAAGTGGGAGTGCCGTCACACAACGCGCGGACGCGTCTCGGTAAATCAAGCGTCGTCGCATCGACGACGCCGAGCGCCTCGGCAATCGCGGGCGCCACGAACGCACCGTCCCGAACGGCTGCCAGCCCGACAAAGAGCACCCGTGCGCCCTCCGCGGCTTTCGCGTGCGCCAGTTCCAGTGCCAGACGTGTCTTTCCGGCGCCTCCCGGGCCGGTGAGCGTGACGAGGCGTACAGTAGGATCCGACAGCCAGAGCCGCAGGGTCTGCACATCGCCGTCGCGGCCGACGAGGACCGTCAGTGCCAACGGCAACGAGAAATCGCGGAGTTGATCGACGGGAGTCTTGTTAGCAGGCGCTCTCGCGCTCCCAATGAGCGCGTCACGGGTCGTGCCTGTCAGGTCGAGCGCGGCGGACAACGCGCGCAAGGTGTCGACCTGTGGCCGCCGACGTTGCCCACGTTCCAGCGCACTGATTGCGTGCACTGAAAGCCCGGCGATGGTCGCGAGTTCCTCCTGCGTGAAGCCTGCTGCCTCGCGAAGCGATTTGAGCTGAGCACCGAATGAGCGCGGCGCGCCAGGTTTCACCGCACTTGATTCTACAGCCGCGAATGTCGGGCGCGTGACGAGTGTTGTCAACCATTGTCGCCGATTGTCGGCAGCGAGTTAAGAAGTGCTAAAGGTCGTGTGAATTACAGGGCAGTCCGGCCGCACACCCACGAAACTGTGGCGGCCGGACCGCGAACGAACAACTTACCTTTGCAAGGAATCGCCAAGAACCGTCCAACGGACCGCGTTTCTTCGCGTCGTCTGGTCGGCGAGCGTGACCACCACCTGCACGACGTGCTCGCCCTCGCTGAGAAGCGGTCGTGGCACCTGGCAGCTGAAGACCGGCCCGCCTTGTTTGAGATGTCCTGGCGCAAAGCACGCGGCCAGCCCTCCGGTGACTTCGGCACCGTCGAACAGCACACGAGCGTCGATCAGCGCCGTGCCGGCATCGATGCCAATCATGAGATCGAGGCTGCCGATCTGAAAGACCGCGCCCGAGGCCGGTGAGATGGTCAGACCCTCGAATGCCACCGGCTCGCCATAGATGAAGTCGTCCATCGCCACCAGATCGAGCGACCCGGCTTCGTCGGGCCCGAGCGCCGCGTTGCCGCTGACGATGCGGACCCGTCCGACGATTTCGCCTTTGTCGAAGGATACCCCGAGGAACGACTGTGTCTCGTTGCCGTTGGTGGCCGGCACGGCACGTTCGAACAGCAGGGCACCATCGGGTGAGAAAAACTGCAGGCGCGTGCTGGTCGGCGAATCAACATCCGTGAATACGGCACCGAAGCCGGTCACGCCCGCCTTTACTGCAGGATTCCCGGGCACGTTGAAGATGACATCCAGCTCGTTGGTATTGCGCGCGACGAACAGGCGCGGCGGGCTGAACGGCGCGAACAGTCCGGTATAGCTCGGATTGATATCACTGAAGTCGACGGGGCCGGCGGCCGCGCTCGTTTCGAAGCCGGTGCCGTTCGTAACCATGGTTGCGCCGCGGGCGTCGAAGCGCGTCAGCACGGTGCCGTCGATGGTCGGCGGAGCCGCAGGACCGCCGCCATCCCAATTGATTTCCCGACGGCCGCCCGCCTGCGATCCCGCGACCAGACCGTTGTTCGGGCCCAGGTCATTTCTGAATTGATCGACTGCGGCCTGAATCGCCGCAGCGTTTGGACCGGTCGCAGCTCGAATGACCGGACCGGCGGACGCCGTACCGGCTCCGAATACGCACAACACTCCGAAAAGTACTCCGACGAGTCTCATGAATTCTCCCTTTAGCAGATTTACCAACCTCAACACGAACCGCGTTCACGGGGTTCGGTCAGCACGTCGAGATGAATCGCAACGGCTGGTCGATTATTCCGAGTGCCACTACCGCACGATCTCGTCGGCTCGATCGGCCGCGAAAACCACCTCGGACACTCCGCCGCGCGTTTGCGTCGAGAGGACGTGTCCAATGCGATCGATGAACATTCGTCCGACGACGTTTTCGAGCAGTACATGGGCGGCAAATCGGTCGAACCCGCGCGCCCGCGCGGCCGCGAGCAACCGGCGCGCGAGCGCGCTGCCGATGCCCCGCGCTTGCCATTCGTCACGAACCACCAGGCCCACTTCGACGGCGCGTTCGTCTTCGGTCACCTTGTAACCGGCGAGCGCGACCGGTTCGGGCGTTGACGCCGTCGGGGCTTCCACGATCAGCCCGAGCGTGCGGCGGTAATCGACTGCTGTCAGCAGCGTCACCAGCGGCTCCGGCATCGTCGGCATCGCAGAGAAGAAACGGAAATATCGTGTGCGCAGACTCAGGTTGCGGTGCAGCTCGCGAATCCAGCCGCCGTCGGACGGTTGGAGGGGCCGAACCGCCAATTCGAGATCGCGCCTCAGGCGGATCGTTCCTTCAAGCTCGCGCGGATAACTGGTGGCGACATCGATCATCGGCTCGACACTTCGATTCGCATCTATGGGTGATTCCTGGTTCGGGCTCACGGATGGCTAATCACGAAGGTCGCGAGGTTATTCCTCGGTTCGTTCGCACTCGGTCGATCCGATCGCGATGAGCGCTCTCAAGCGTTCAATTCGACTCCGGAGCCGTCCCGCCGAATTCGCGGTGAGCACGAACGGCAAGCGATCAGGTCGGGCAAGTTCATCGGCTGTGTACGCTTCACGCATCAGTCCGGTTTGATCGTGCGAGCGGACGGCGAGCAACACGTGCCCGATTTCGTGCGCGAGAACGCGCCCGAGTGCGCGTGCCAGCTCCCGTTCGTGCACACGCCCGGCGATCGATGTCCAGGAATGCGGGCGAAGCGCCAGCGTCTGTTCCGTCGCATCGATCGACACACGGATCGGCCGCCTGGGCGGCTCCATGGGGTCGATGAACGCACGACCAAGGATCAGCGGACTACCCAGCACACCAGACCGTTCGATCTCCCAGGCGAGAATCGCTGTCACGGAAAACGGCTCCGCCGGTGATTTGGAGTCGGGCCAGGTAATGCGCACGCCGTACGGGCGCCAGATGCGTTCGGCCTCGTCCTGAACGTCTGCAATCAGGACCTTGCGGGTGATTGACTGGTCGAGCTGCAGATGTATCTGAATGTCAAACAGCGCCGGCTCGGTAGCTACCCGGGCGGACGGCAGCACACCGAGCATTGCCAATACAAGGGGAAATACAGCGACGGTATCCATTTGATTCGGGTAATCCGCGAATCAGCGCTGGTATTCCAGTGGGACGCTTCGTACTCGTGCTGTACGGGTGCTGTACGAGCGTTGTCGGTGGGCGACTGCCCGGTCGGCGGTCACGATGTCTAGATGATTGTCGAGAGAAATTTTGACGAACTGATTCTGCCGCACTTCAACGCGGCCTACCGGCTGGCGCGATCGTTCACTCGCAACGCCGAGGACGCAGAAGACATCGTGCAGGAAGCGGCGGTGCGGGCGCTGCGGTACTTTCAGACCTTCACCGGCGGCAACGCTCGCGCCTGGTTCCTGACGATTGTCCGGAACCTTTGCAGCAACTGGCACTTCCACAGGCAACGGGCGCCGCTCGACCCGTTCGATGAAGAACAGCACGGCAATCCCGGCGAGGCGCCATTCGATCCGGAGACGCTGCTGCTGCAGAAGGCCGACGCCGACGCGATCTACCGGGCGATGAACGGCATGCCCGAGCGCTTGCGCGCCGTGCTGATCCTGCGCGAGCTCGAAGGCCTGGCGTACCGGGAGATCGCGGACACCCTGGACATGCCGATCGGCACGGTCATGTCCAGCCTGTCGAGAGCGCGTCAGCGTCTCCGCACGTTGCTCCGCGACGAGGTCGTTTAACCCGACGCTCTACCCCGCTCGACGCCCCGTGGAGGTTCAATTCGGCGCGGTCAGGTCGCGTCGGTCGTGCGCGCGAACGGCACCCGCCGGGGTTCGCGTAGGCCAGCGACGCCGGCCTGACCAGGCACGCGCAATCCGGTTGCGGCCGTCGCTTTTGGCTTGATACAGCGCCGCGTCGGCATCGGCGAGCCAGCAGCCGATCGATTCACCCCGTTTCAATTCGCTGACCCCGCCGCTGATTGAAACGCGTCGGTCGTTGAGGAGCAGGGTCTGTTCGACGAGCGCCCGGAGATCCTCGGCCACAGTCACAGCGTCGCCGGCCGTCGCGTTCGACAGCAGCACGGCGAACTCGTCGCCGCCGATGCGGCAGACGACATCGACCAGCCGGATCCGCCGCGCTACGATCGTGACGAGCGTCTTCAACGCGGCGTCGCCGGTCGTGTGACCGAAGGTCTCGTTGACGGCTTTGAAGTGATCGACGTCGAACACAATCAGCGACGCAGGTTCCGACGTGCGCTCCTGTCGTTCGGAAGCGATACGCAACGCCATCTGGAAATGGCGCCGGTTGAATGCGCCGGTCAGCGGATCAATGAAAGCGTTCTGCAGCCGCCGCTCCTGGCGATTTCTGACCAGTGCGGCGCCCACGATGGCGCTGATCAGCATGAACACGATCGTGAACGGCAGAGCGGCCGACGCATGAAGGGTGCTGACCGTCTTCGCCAGCACGGACGCGATGATCGACGCCAGCGGCATGGTTCGTCGCTCTTACTGCGGGCCCTGGATCGTGCCAGTCATGTCCGGATGGATCGAGCAGTGATACGGACGCGGCCCAGGCAACGTCATTGCCTGGCTGAATCGCTCGGGCGCGATATCGCCGGTGTCGAGCTGGCGATCGTCGAACACGACGCGATGCGTTTCGGTGTCGACGTTGTGCCACACCACCGTCTCGCCGACCGCCACCGTCGCCGGATTGGGTGAAAACGATAATGCGCCGCGCTCGCCGACGACATTGATGACAATCGCTCCCGGCGGAGCTGTGGTCGGCCCGGCGGGATTGCCGCTCGGATTGTCATAACTGCTGCACGCCGAAACGGCCAGGGCAAATGCGACGACCGCGAAACCTCTACGCATCATGTTCATCCTTTTTTCAGTCGTTGATTGAACCGCCCATTCGATAGCGCTGGTCATGCGCGATGGAGCGAGCCGAAGTACTGGTAACAGGTCATGACGTTTGATCTCTTTTAGGAGTTGAAGAAGTCGGTACCCCACACGAGGAGTCCCCCGAGGTGTGCGGTGACGCCGATCAGCAGTGCGGCAGCGAGCAGGCTCGCGCGATAGGGCCAGCGCCGCTCGTGTAATGCGTTGCGCGGAACCAACATCGCCGACACGACGGTCATGACGGCCGCACCGGTTCCGATCCAGCGGTGCCAATCGAGCAGGGGGCCTGCGCTGCCGGCTGCCAATTCCCACCCGAGCACGGCCGCAACGACCGCAAACGCAGCCGCGAGCCGCGTATTCACCGAGGCAACCATTCGCCAGCGTTCGTCGGCGCTGAAGACGTCACCGAGCTCGGCGCCGGCCGCGACGAGCGCGAGCGCGATTGGAAAGTGAATGAGCACCACGTGCAGTCGTCCGATTGTTGCCATCTGGATGCATGACGTCCGGACGAGCCGTTCTATTCCGTGGAATAAAGCCATGCGCTCGAGAGTCCTCACAGGGGTAGATGTCTCGCCAACGATTCGAGGAAACGGTCCTGCCCCATCTCGATGCGGCGTTCAATTACGCGCGATGGCTCACGAGAAACGATGCGGAGGCCGAAGACGTGGTGCAGGACGCCTGCGTGCGAGCGATTCGCTTTGCTGCGTCATTGCGCGGAGACGACGCGCGATCGTGGTTGTTCACGATCGTGCGGAACACTTGGTACAGCCGCGCGCGCGGCTCGCAGAGGGCCATCGCACCGTTGGACGCCGCCGGCGGCGAACCGGCTGACGAGGCGCTCGATCCCGAGGAGCAGCTGCTGCAGCAACAGAGGGTGTCGCGCATACGCGCGGCAGTGGAGAGCTTGCCAGCGGACTTCCGCGAAGTCATCGTGCTGCGGGAACTCGAAGGCCTCTCCTATAAGGAAATTGCCGCCGTCGTCGATGTACCGCTCGGCACCGTGATGTCGCGGTTGGCGCGCGCCCGCGAACGATTGCTTGCGGTGCTCGAGGCGCAGCGTCGGGAGGTGATGCCGTGACCTGCGAGGAAGTCGAACGTGATCTCGACGCGTTTGTCGACCGCGAGCTCGAGGCCGGCGCGGCAGCCGCGGTCGGCGCGCACATCAGCGGTTGCCTCGGCTGCCGCGGACGGGTTGACGATCGGCAGACATTGTCACGCCTGCTTCAGGCCGCGCCCTATTTTGCGGCGTCCGATCGTCTGCGAGAACGTGTGACGGTGCGGGCCGCCCGCGCCAACTGGATCGGTCAGCTCGCGAGATGGACGGCAGCCGCGGCGGTTCTGATCATCGTGGTCGGAAGCGCCGCAGCGCTACTCTGGCCGCGACCGCGGCCAGCCGACGATCTCACGGCCGACGTCGTCGCGGCGCATGTCCGCTCGCTGATGGGCGAGCACTTGTTCGACGTTCGTTCCAGCGATCGGCACACGGTCAAGCCATGGTTTCTCGGAAAGATCGATTTCGCGCCGCCGGTTGTCGACCTGGCCGCCCTGGGCTTCCCGCTATCCGGCGGCCGCCTCGATTATCTGGCGCGCCGGACCGTTGCGGCGCTCGTGTATCAGCGCGGGGGTCATACGATCAACGTCTTCATCTCGCCGGCTGATGATGGCGCCGACACCGGCATTCAGTCACGGTCCGACCGCGGCTTCCATGTTCGTCACTGGACCCACGGCGGAATGGCGTTCTGGGCCGTCTCGGATCTGAATGACGCCGAGTTGACCGCGTGTGCCGAAGCGCTCGCGCGCGAGGCGTCGCGTCAAGGATCCTGATCTATCCACGCGATATCGCGCAGCGGAATGCCGGCTCCAATGCGTACGGCGGATCTAAGGGATCGAAAAGCAGGATCGCCCAGCTAGGGCTGCGGGGCGGGGATTGCGGGATAGCTTGCCGACCGTAGCCGCGAGCGAAGCGAGCGTTTGGCGAAGGTTGGCGGGGTCGACGGGACTCGAACCCGCGGCCTCTGCCGTGACAGGGCAGCGTTCTAGCCAACTGAACTACGACCCCGAAACTGTCAAACCGCAATCGGTAAGTTGGTGAGTTGGTCGGTCGGTAAGTTAGAACGAGGTTCTAATTTACCCATTGACCAATTTCCCCATTTCCCAATTTCACCGTGTCATTGGTGGGCGGTATAGGATTCGAACCTATGACAGCCGGCGTGTAAAGCCGGTGCTCTACCACTGAGCTAACCGCCCTCACCCGCCAAAAAAACCATTATACGTTGCCTTCAGGACGAGCAGCAACATCGCCGCGACCAGCCCGATCAACGCGCGATACTCGCGATTGGCGAGTGCCTGCGCCGCGCTGAAGCGCCGCCGGGCGTTGACGACGCGCTGCTGCTTGTAGAGATCGTACTGCTCGCCGAAAGTGCGGCGGAGAAAGGCCTCTTCATTCTTGATCGCCGCACCGAGCGTGATGAACAGGTAGGCGCCAATCAAGCCGGCGGCGATCAGGTTCGCGGCAGCGAGCGCCAGCCCCAGTCCCATCAGCGCCGATCCGACATACAGCGGATGCGCAAAGTAGCGATACGGACCAGACGACGTCACTTCGCGCGACTTGTAGAGATGCCCGGCAGCCCAGATGCGAATCGCCTCGCCGATTGCGCCCACCACGGCGCCCACGACGAGCGATTCGCGCGAGGGGTGCGCCAGAATCAGCACCAGCGGCGCACACACCCAGCCGAGCGCGACGCGGAAGCGAGCGAGGAATTCCATCACCGATACCGCCGGCTTAGACACGCGGCCGTCCGGCGGCGAGCCGGCGCCCCACCGCGGCAACAACCTCGGCGACTTCGATGTCGAGCAGGCACATCCGATCCAGCTTACACCGGCGCAGGTGATGGCACTGGCAGATCGCGTCGCGCGAAACCGTTTCGTCGGCGGCGGCCATCGGACCGTTGCGTGCCGGACGCGTCGGCCCATACAAGCCGACCACTGGCGTGCCGACCGCTCCGGCGAGGTGCGTCGGTCCAGTGTCGCCCGACACCATCACCGCAGCGCCGCGCGCCAGGGCTACGATGTCGGCAATCGTCGTTCGGTCGCTGGCGACGGCGGACTCGCCTGACGCAGCAACCGTCTGGTGCGCCAACGCTTCTTCCCCCGGTCCCCATAGCACCACGGACCGCAGACCGTGCTCATCGCGCAGCGCGGCGGCCAACTGGCCAAAGCGTTCGGGAGGCCAGCGCTTGTTCGGCCACGCCGCCCCCGGATTCAACAGCGCGTAGCGCCCGCCGGTTTGGTCGGCTGCATGGCGCGCCGCGGCCGACTCAATCGGATCGATCGGAAACTCCGGCTGATTTGCGGTGAGGCCGATTTTCGTGAGAATGCCGAGATTGATCTCGACGACGTGCCGAGTTTCGCGCGGATCGTAAATGCCACCGCGGCCAGGATCGTGCGCATCGGTATAAAAGGGCCGGGCGAGACTTTCGCGGGCGTAGTTGGATGAAAATCCGATCACGCGCGGCGCACCCGACAATCGCGCGAGTACCGCAGATTTGATCAAGCCTTGGAGATCGAACGCGACATCGTAGCGTGAGCGCCGCAGTTCGCGCACCGCTGCCGCCAGTGAGGTTCCTCCCCCGGCATCGCCGCGATCGTTCACGACCAGCCGCCGATCGATTACCGGAACCAAATCGAGCACTTCCCGATGCTTCGCGCTGACCAGCCAGTCGATGCGCGCAGACGAAAAGGCACGGCGAATCGCTGCAGCTACCGGAATCGCGTGCACGATATCGCCGAGCGCGCCGAGACGAACGATCAGAAAGCGATCGGCCACGCTATTGGCGACCCGCCGGATCGTCGGGCGACTGCCGCTGCCGAAGGCGAGCGAGCAAGTCGCGAGTGTTGTGGCGTTTGGGATCGCCGACAATCGCGATCCGCCCGCCGTAGCCGAGCACCACGCCGCGCTCGGGAACGGTGTCGACGGTATAGTCGGTGCCCTTGCAGTGCACGTCCGGTTTGAGCAGCGTCAACAGGCGGGCCACCGTCTCGTCGGCAAAAATCAACACGTAATCCACGACTCGCAGCGCCGCAACCAGTTCAGCGCGATCCGCCGCGGTCAGGATCGGGCGTCCGGGGCCTTTGCTCGCCGCGACCGGATCGTCGTTGACCGCCACCACCAGGCGGTCGGCCTCCCGCGCCGCGGCTTCCAAGTAACGCACATGTCCGACGTGCAGCAAATCGAATACGCCGTTGGCAAACGCGATCGTCTTGCCGGCCGCGCGCTGGTTTGCGACCGCGGCGAGCAGCTCGCGTTCCGATAGAACCATCGTTACTTGCGCCGGCCCTGCGCCGGACCTTCCTGCGACCAGTTCTCGAGCGAGGTGTCGTGATCACCGGTGATCGCTTCCGACAGTTCGCGAGCGGAAACCGTCGCGGTGCCCCGCTTCATCACCACCAGGCCGCCGGCGTAATTTGCCAGCCGCGCCGCCTCGTAGAACGATCCGCCGGCCGCAAGCGCGAGACCAAACGTGGCAATCACCGTGTCGCCGGCGCCGGTGACGTCGGCGATTTCATCCGAGCCGAAAATCGGGATGTGGCTCGTCGGCCGTTTCGGTTCGAACAGCGCCATGCCTCGGCTGCCGCGGGTAATCAGTACCGATTGCATGCGTAACGTCCTCAGCAGCAGGCGTCCGGCACGTTCGAGCGCCGCGGTGTCGTCGTCAATGTGAATGCCCAGGACCTGCTCTACCTCCGACTGGTTCGGCGTGCAGGTGGTCAGTTGCCGATAGCGGGTCAGCTTGTAGCGCGAATCCAACAGAATCGGCACCGGACGGCGGCGCATGCGGCGTGCCACACGCCGGCGAATCGCATCCGCCAGCGTCGGAGTCACCAGCCCGGAGCCGTAGTCCGAAAGAATCACAGCGTCGCAGTCGTCGAGCGCGGGAAGAACGGCTTTCGACAGCGAGCGCGCCAAGGACGCGTCGATGGGCCAGTCGGTTTCGCGATCGATTCTGACGACCTGTTGCTTCGCAGAGTGCACACCGCCCGCGAGAATCCGCGTTTTGACCGGCGTGCGATAGTCACGCGAGCGAATCACAAACGCGCGATCGACGCCGCGTTGAAACGAACGTAACAGCCGCGAACCCTCCGCATCGGCGCCGGCCACACCCGCCAGACGGGCGCGGCCGCCGAGGGCAGCCACGTTGTTCACGGCGTTGCCCGCCCCGCCGGCGACCATCTCGGTGGCGTCATACTTCAGGATCAGCACCGGCGCCTCGCGCGAGACTCGCGCGACCTCACCGTAAATGAACTCGTCGGCGACGATGTCACCGACGACCACGACCCGCCTGCTCGAAAAGTTGTCGACCAGCCCCAGCAACCGCTCTTTGCGTTCGGCTTCGCCGGGCAGAGGATGAACGGAACGGGCGATTAGCATCGAAGAATCCAACTGGCTGCGGCTGCAAGATTGTCGACGATCGCGTCGGCCTTCAGGTGCGGCACTGGATGCAGTTCAGCCTTCGCGCCGGCCCCGGTCCGAACCAGCACGCCCTTGGCGCCACACGATTTCGCCAGGCCGATGTCGAGCCAGGTGTCGCCGACGACGAACGACTGCGACGGGTCGAGCCCGAGCTCGCGCGCAGCGCGCTCCACCATTCCACCCGCCGGCTTGCGGCAGTCGCACACTCTCGTAAATGCCGGCACCGTGCCGTTCGGATGGTGCGGACAATAGTAATACGCGCGGACACGCGCGCCGCCGGCCTCGAGCACTCGTGCCATGGCCGCATGGACCGCATCGAGCTGCGCTTCCGAAAACAGGCCGCGCGCAATTCCCGACTGATTCGTCGTCACAACAACCGCAAATCCTGCGGCGCTGAGCGCGCGAATCACGTCAACCGTCCACGGAAAGAAGTCGATCTCGTCGGGATGATAGAGATAGCCGACGTCGCGGATCATCGTGCCATCGCGATCGAGAAAAACGGCGCGTGTCACAGCACCCCGCGCGTTGCTGCGATGACCCGAGCGGTCTCGATGCCCTCCATGCAGCGGTGATCGAGCGGGCACTCGCGGAGCATGCACGGGCGGCACCAGACGCTGGCCGTCACCACGGTGTGACCGTCCCCGAGTGGACGAGTCGCGCGTTCATCGGTCGGACCAAACACCGCGGTGACCGGCGTGCCGATGGCGGCGGCGAGATGCATCGCGCCGGAGTCGTTAGTCACCAGTGCGCGCGCCAGCGCGAGCACGCCGGCGAGCTGCAACAGATCGGTTTGACCCACCAGATCGATCACTCTCGGCTCTCGCACCTTCACTTCGTCCGCGGTCTGGCGATCGCCGCCGCTGCCGACCATCGCTGTACGAACGCCGTCGGCGGCAAGGCCACTAGCCAGCGCCGCAAATCGCCCCGGCGGCCACCGTTTCGCTCCGCCAAACGCCGCTCCAGGCGCCAGCGCAACCAGCGGCGTCCGCGGATCCCAGCCGCCACTCGACAGCAGCTTACTCGCGGCCTTGCGCGCGGTTTTCGACACTGGCAGACGCGGCTCCAGTGGCCCGTTTGGAAAGCCGAGCGCATGGACCAGTTGCTGGTAGTACTCGGCCTGATGCAGCCCCGAGGGTGGTTGAACGGCGCGCGTCAGCAACCGTCCGCGGCAGTCGGTGCGATAGCCCCACCGGTCCCGGATGCCCGCGCGAACAACCATCAGTGCCGAGTGCAGCGAATTCGGCAGCAACAGCGCGGTGTCGAACGCTCCGCCGCGAAGGTCGGCGGTTCCGAGTTCGAACCAGCTACGACGTTCAATCGTGAGAACCTCGTCTACCTCTGGAACCAGTCGAAAGATCGGCGCCACCGGTGCCCGCGCCGCAACCGCGATCACCGCATCCTTCGCGCCGCGGCGGACGTCGGCGATCGCTGGAAGTGCCATCACGGCGTCGCCGAGCCAGTTCGGCGCGAGGATGACGAGGCGCTTCATGCTGTGGTACGGTTTTCAGTCAAACTCGGCATTCCCCATCATGTCCAACCCGAACCCGCTGCTTTCCGTGGTGATGCCCGTGTACAACGAGCGTACCACGGTTGAGGAAATCATCCGACGGGTGCTGGCTGTACCGCTGCGGATCGAATTGATCGTCGTCGACGACGGCTCGAGCGACGGCTGCGGCGATCTGCTGCAGCAGCTGCAGAAAGAGCTCGCGTTCAAGCTGGTTCGCCAGAAGAACGGCGGCAAAGGCGCGGCGCTGCGACGAGGCTTCACCGAGGTGACCGGCGATCTGGTGGTCATCCAGGATGCGGATCTCGAATATTCGCCCGAGGAATTCCCGCAGCTGATCGACCTGATCTGCCAGGGCAAGGCGGATGTCGTCTACGGATCACGGTTCCTCGGACGCCACCGCGCCTTCATGTTCGCGCATTATCTCGGCAACAAGTTCGTCACCCTCGTCACCAACATTCTCTACAACACGATGCTGACGGACATGGAAACCTGCTACAAGGTGATGCGGGTCGAAGTGCTGCGCTCGATGAGGTTGAAGTCGAATGGTTTCGGCATCGAACCCGAGATGACGGCAAAAATCTTCAAGCGCGGTTATCGTGTGTATGAAGTGCCGATCACCTATGCCGGCCGCGGCTACGAGCAGGGCAAGAAGATCACCTGGCGCGCCGGCTTCAACGCATTGTGGGTGCTCTTCAAGTACCGATTCACCGAATGAAGGTCGCTCTTCTCCAGATCAACCCGACCGTCGGCGATCTGGCCGGTAACGCGCGGCTGATTCTGGACGCCCTGGCGAAGGCCCAGGCCGGCGGCGCCGCGCTTGCCGTGACACCCGAACTGGCGCTGGTCGGCTACCTGCCTCGCGACCTGCTGCTCAGCGAAGGCTTCGTCAAGAACAGCTGGGACGCGGTGGCAGCACTGGCGCGAGATGCCGCGCGACTGCCGCCGCTGCTGGTCGGACTGCCGGAGGCTAATACATCGGATGTCGGGCGTCCGCTGTTCAACAGCGCGGTGTTGGTGCAGCACGGCACGGTTGGCTCGCGGTTTCGCAAGGCGTTGCTTCCGACCTACGATGTGTTCGATGAAGATCGATACTTCGAGCCGTTTCACGGACCGCAGACGCTGGATATCGGCGGACGCCGCCTGGGAATCAGCATCTGCGAGGATATCTGGAACGACCGCGATTTCTGGAAGCGCCGCCGATACCACCACGACCCAATCGAGGAACTGGTTCGCGCCGGCGCCGATGCGATCGTCAATTTATCGGCATCGCCCTTCACCGCCGGCAAGCAGCCGCGGCGCGAAGAAATGCTCGGCAGCATGGCGAAGCGTCACCACGTGCCGGTGTTGTATGTGAATCAATTCGGCGGTAACGACGACCTGGTATTCGACGGCCGCAGCTGCGCGTTCAACGCCGGTGGCGCGCCGACCGCTCGTGGCCGGGCATTCGAAAGCGATGTCATCGTCTGCGACCTGAACGCCGTGCAGCCGATTCCCGCGGACGACGATCGGTCAGTCGAATCGGAAATCTGGCGGGCGCTGGCGTTGGGAACGCGCGACTACGTCCGCAAGTGCGGTTTCAGCAGCGCCGTGCTCGGTTTGTCAGGAGGGATCGATTCGGCGGTGACCGCCGCCATCGCGGTGGACGCGCTCGGCGCCGCGAATGTGCTGGGTGTACTGATGCCCTCGCCGTATTCGAGCCCGGGCAGCCTTGACGACGCGCGCGAGCTGGCGGGCCAACTGGCGATCGAAACGATCACGCTGCCGATTGAGGGCGTGATGCGCGCTTACGACGCGGCGCTGATGGACGCCTTTGCCGGCCGCGACGCCGGCGTCGCTCAGGAGAATTTGCAGGCGCGGATCCGCGGCGCACTGCTGATGGCGCTGTCGAACAGCCGCGGCGCCATGCTGTTGACGACCGGCAACAAGTCCGAGATGTCGGTCGGCTACGCCACGCTCTACGGCGACATGAACGGCGGTCTCGCCGTGATCGCCGACGTACCCAAGACGATGGTCTACCGGATTGCTCGCTGGAAAAACCAGGCGACCGGACGCGCCATCGTCCCCGAAGCGAGCTTGACCAAAGCGCCGTCGGCCGAACTTCGCCCGGATCAAACGGACCAGGACTCGCTGCCGCCTTACGAGGTGCTCGATGCGATTCTGCAAAAGCACATCGAGCAGCATCTTCCGGCCGACGACATCATCGCGGCGGGGTTCGACGCGGAAACCGTGTCGAAGGTGCTGCGCCTGGTGCGCACCGCGGAATTCAAGCGTAAGCAGGCGGCGCCGGGTATCAAGGTCACCGATCGGGCGTTCGGGACCGGCTGGCGCATGCCGATCGCGAGGAAGTAGAAGCGAGTGCCGGGTGCTGGGTGCTATGTGCTGGGTGCTGGTGCCGGGTGTCGGGTGCGGTGCCGGGTGCTAGCGGTGCCGGGTGCTAGCGGTGCCGGGTGCCAAAGGTGCCGCGCGCCAGCGCCCGCGGACGCCGCCGTTTCGCACCCGGCACCAGCACCCGACACCCGGCACCAGCACCCAGCACTTAGCACCAAGCACCCAGCACCATTACTTGCACCAGCACCCAGCACGTAGCACCCAGCACCAGGCACCCTCCTACCCGTCCGTGTCAGCCGGCGGAAACATCCCCGCCGTCGCATCGCCGGCGGGCTGCTCGTCCCGCCAACGCCGATGCATCCACAGCCAGAGTTCGGGGTTACGGCGAACGTACATCTCGAGCACGTCGGTGCAGCGCTGCGTGAATTCGCGAATCGCGTCGGGCGCATCGGCGCGCGGCGGCGTGACCGGGTGTTCGTAGATCAGGCGGAAGCGTCCACGCGGTGCTGGCAGCGCGAACACCGGAACGACCGGCGCGCCGGTGCGAAGGGCCAGCGCCGCCACCGCCGAAGTCGTTGCCGCCGGTCGCGAGAAGAAGTCCACGTAGATCGCGTCGCGGCTCATGATGTGTTGATCAATCAGCACGGCGACGCCCTTGCCGGCTTCGAGTGTCCGCATCACGCGGCGGATGGTGCCGCGTCGATAGATCACCGAGTTTCCGGTGCGTGTGCGAATCTCCTCGAGCAGCTGATTCAGCCGGGGATTGTCGAGCGCCCGCGCGAGCACCGCGATCGGTTCGACGCGCGCCGCGTGCACCAGCGCTTGCAACTCCCAGAATCCGAAGTGCCCGGTCACGAACAGCACGCCTCGACCCTGCGCGTAGGCCAGACGGCTCCGGTCCTCGCCGTCGACGTCGACGCGCGCCACCATCTGCTCGGGCGTCAGCGTGCTGAACTTGAGAAGCGCAAACAGCAGGCGACCGAAGTGCTTGAAGGCCTCGCGTGCAATTGTCTGTCGCTCCGCGAGCGGCCGCGTCGGAAAGGCGGTCGCGAGGTTTCGCTGGGCGATGCGCCGGTGCGCCCGGTCGAGTGTATAAAACGCCATTCCCAGCGTGGTCCCCATGACGCGGACGAACCAATCGGGTGAAATTCGGACCAGCCCGAGTAGAAAACGAACGAGCGTGTATTCGAGCCAGTGCTTCATCGACGCAGGCGCGCCAGCAGCCAGTCGCGAAAACGATCCTCGGGCTCGATCGCGGTGACCAGCGGCACCGCAGCGATTGGCAGGTCGCCGAGCGGCAGCGGCGCCAGACGAACCGCATCCTTCTCGGTCGTCAGGACGATCGAGCAGCGTGTGCCCTCCGCGGCCGCGGTCAGACGATCGACGTCGCGGGCGGTGAAGCGATGATGATCGCGAAACACCATCGTGTCGGCAATTTCCCAGCCGGCCGCCGTGATGTCCGCAAAAAATCGCTCAGGCCGCGCGATGCCGGTCACGACAAACACCCTGGAATTGGCTGGCACCACGACCGGATCGCGAGGCTCGGCAACCTTTCGCGGCGGTCCGATGGCGCGCGCCACTCGAAAGACCACCGGCACGCGAAGGCCACGGCCGATCCGCTCGGCCGCGGTGTCGTAGCCGGCGGTTACCAGAGCAGCGTCGGCAACCGCGGCAGACGCGATCGGTTCGCGTAGGCGGCCTTCGGGCAACGGGCGATCATCGAGGTCTTCCTCCGCCACGACCAGCAGGTCGATGTCGCGAGCCAGATCGAGGTGCTGAAACCCGTCGTCCAGAAGGTGGACGGTGGCATCGAGCCGGCGCTCGGCAAGCGTGCCGGCGAGATAGCGATCGGCACAGACCAACACCCGGACGCCGGGCAGCGCCCGCGCCAGCATCAATGGTTCGTCGCCGGATTGGTCGAGACCGGCAAGAACGCGCCTGCCGTTCGACACGACGGTGACGCCGTCCTCGACGTTCTTGCGCGCGTAGCCGCGCGTCAGGATTGCCGGCCGTTCGCCCGCCGCCAGCAGGACGCGCGCGATGTAGTCGACTGCCGGTGTCTTGCCGCTGCCGCCAACCCGCAAATTGCCGACGCTGATCACCGGACGTGCGAGTGCGCGACGGCGGCCCGGATCGCGCTGGTAACGCGCGCGCCGCCACGCCGCGACCGCGCCATAGGCGGTACTAAGGGCGCGCAGCATCCGTTAGATACGTAACAAGCCTTCGAACTTATCGGGCACTGTTCACCGGACGAAACGGACGGACCACCGCGCGCCCGGGTGTGTCGCCCGAAGGAAAGATCCCGGCGATGACGTCGAGCGTCTTGTGCTTCGCACCGCGATTCGCTTCGACCAGCGCCCGCGCCGCGGCACCGAGTGCGGCGCGACGAACCGTATCGCTGACCAGTGTCAACAGTACATCGTCCAGTTCGCGATCGGACTGCACCTGCACCGCCGCACCGTTCGACAGGAACGCATCAGCGATTTCCTTGAAGTTCTGCATGTGAGGACCGAACACCACCGGCTTGCCGAAGATCGCGGGCTCGAGGATGTTGTGGCCGCCGTGGTCGACCAGGCTGCCGCCGACGAACACCGCGGTTGCGACCTGGTAGAGTTGCGCGAGTTCGCCGATCGAGTCGAGCACGACCACATCGGCGCGCGGTTCCGCGTCGATCGGCAGTTCCGATCGCCGTACGACGACAAAGCCGGCCTCGCGCGCGAGCCGTTCTACTTCGCCGAACCGTTCGGGCGCGCGCGGCGCCAACACCGCCAGCGCGCTCGGCGTCGTCGCCTTGATTCGTGAGAAGGCGCGCAGCACGGCCGATTCTTCGCCCTTCATCGTACTGCCGGCGACAATCACCGTCCGATTCGGCGACAGCCGGAAAAAGCGCAGAACCCGGTCGCGCGGCTTGCCGTGGGTAGTAGTTTGCGGCAACTCGAGCGAATCGAACTTCAGGCTTCCGGTCACTGACACTCGCGACGGATCCGCGCCGAGATCAATCAGCCGTCGCGCTGATTCGTCGCTCTGCATACAGAACCGGTCCACGTCGGCCAGCACGCGACGGAAAAACGGCCTCACCAGGCGATAGCGCGGGTAGGAGCGCGAGGAAATTCGACCGTTGATGACCACCGTACGAATGCCGCGTTTACGGCACATCCGCAGCAGGTTCGGCCAGATCTCCGTTTCCATCATGATGAACAGCCGCGGCCGCACCAGGTTCAACGTTCGCCGGACGATGAACGTCCAGTCGAACGGGAAGTAAAAGATCGCATCGACGTTCTGAAGGCTGCGCCGCGCCACCTGCTGACCGGCAATCGTCGTGGTCGAAACAAACAGGCGCATGCGCGGATAGCGGGTTCGCAGATCGGCAACCAGCGCCCGGGCGGTCAAGGCTTCACCGACCGAGACCGCATGAATCCAGATGGAGTCTTCGCCATCGAGATTGAAGGTAATCGGCAGGAAGCCGAGCCGTTGCCGCAGGCTGCCGATGTATTTCTTGTAGCGAATCGCCTGGTAGACGAAGTACGGCGATACGACGACAAAAACCGCGAACGACAGCAAGCTGTAGACCGTGTACACGAGGCGAATATTGTAGAATGAAATGTTTGTCCGGGCCTCGCCAATGCGAACCGGTCCGGAACGTCTCGATACACGCCAGGCCGTCAGGTTCAAAGGAGCAGGCACGATGCCGGTACGCGTTGGCATTAATGGTTTCGGACGGATCGGGCGCAACATTATGCGCGCCGCTCTCGGGGACAAGAACATCGACTTCGTCGCGGTCAACGATCTGACCAACGCAAAAACGCTGGCGCATCTGTTGAAGTACGACTCGGTGCTCGGCAATCTGCACGCCCAGATCGCCGCCAAAGACGATGCCATCTCGGTCGATGGCGACAGCTTCAAGGTGTTGTCGGTGAAAGACCCGGCGCAGCTGCCGTGGAAGGACCTCGGCGTTGACGTGGTCTTCGAATCGACCGGCTTGTTTACCGATCGCGATTCGGCCGCCAAGCATCTGACCGCCGGCGCGAAGAAAGTCGTCATCACCGCGCCAGCGAAGAAGCCGGATGTGTTCGTCGTTCTTGGCGTCAACCAAGACAGCTACGACCCGAAGTCTCACCACATCATTTCAAACGCGTCGTGCACCACGAACTGCCTCGCACCGCTCGCCAAGGTGTTGCACGATTCGTTCGGCATCAAGAACGGATGGATGACGACCATCCATTCGTACACCAACGATCAGCAACTGCTCGATCTGCCGCACAAAGACCTGCGTCGCGCCCGCGCCGCGGCCTTGTCGATGATCCCCACGACCACCGGGGCGGCATCGGCGGTCGGTGAAGTACTGCCGGCACTCAAGGGCAAGCTCGACGGCTTCGCGATGCGCGTTCCGACTCCGAACGTTTCGGTGGTCGATCTGGCCGCGATGTTGAACAAGACCACGTCGGCGGAAGAAGTGAACGCCGCGCTGAAGGCGGCGGCCGATGGCCCGATGAAAGGCATCCTCGCCTTCTCGACCGAAGAGCTGGTTTCGATCGACTTCAAAGGGAACCCGCACAGTTCGATTATCGACGCGGCGTATACGAAGGTGATGGACGGCAATTTCGTCAAGGTCTTGTCGTGGTACGACAACGAATGGGGCTACTCGAACCGTTGCGTCGATTTGCTCCGGCTGATGGTGAAGAAAGGCTTGTAGCGCTACGGCGTCCGCGTAACGTGACCGTATGGCGAAACTCTCGATCCTCGATCTCGATCTCGTCCGCAAACGAGTCTTCATTCGAGTGGACTTCAACGTCCCGATCAAGGACGGGAAAATCACCGACGACACGCGCATCCAGTCGTCGATTGAAACCATCCAGTTCGCGCTGGCCCATGGCGCAACCGCGGTGGTCGCCAGCCATCTCGGACGGCCGAAGGGCAAACCGAATCCGGCGATGAGCCTTCGTCCGGTCGCCGATCGACTGGCCGAACTGGCGGGGCGGCCGGTCGTCTTCACCGACGACTGCGTCGGCGACGCCGTCAAGCAACAGGTGGATCAGGCGCACGCGTCAGGCGCCGGTCTGGTACTGCTCGAGAACCTGCGGTTTCATCCGGAGGAAGAAAAGAACGATCCGGAATTCGCGAAGCAGCTTGCGTCACTGGCCGATCTCTACGTGAACGACGCCTTTGGCGCGGCGCACCGGGCGCACGCGTCGGTCGAAGGCATCACGCATCATCTGCCGCAGGCGGCGGCGGGGATGCTGATGGAAGAGGAACTGCGATACCTCGGTCAGGTACTGGAAGCGCCGGAAAAACCATTCGTGGCGATTCTCGGCGGCGCGAAGGTGTCGGACAAGATTGAGGTGATCGAGAACATGCTCGGCCGCGTCGATCGGCTGATTATCGGCGGGGCCATGGCCTACACCTTCTTCAAGGCACGCGGTCTGCCGGTCGGCAAATCTCTGGTCGAAGCCGACAAGCTTGATGCCGCACGGAAGATCGAGGCTGAGGCCAGGCAGAAACACGTGCAACTCCTGCTGCCGGTCGATCATGTCGTCGCCGAAAAACTCGACGCCAATGCGGCGAGCGAAGTGATCGCGGTCGATTCGGCGGCAATCGGCGATCGCATGGGACTCGACATCGGACCGCGGACGATTGAGGCCTACACCGCGGCGCTGCGCGATGCGAAAACCGTGGTGTGGAACGGTCCGATGGGTGTTTTTGAAATCGATGCCTTTGCCGCCGGGACGAACGCGGTCGCGCGCGCGGTCGCAGCGGTCAGCGGGACGACGATAATCGGTGGCGGCGATTCGATCGCCGCGGTCAAGAAGGCCGGCGTTGCCGAGCGGATCACGCACATTTCTACCGGCGGCGGCGCGTCGCTCGAGTTCCTCGGCGGCCGCACCCTGCCGGGCGTTGCCGCGCTCACCGACAAGCCATGAATTTCACGGACTCCACTCACGCGGCACATTCGACTGACGCGATCGGGGAAATGCTGTGAGGACTCCATTCATCGCCGGCAACTGGAAAATGTTCAAGACCGTTCACGAAACGGTGGTGTTCGTCAAAGAGTTGCGCAGCGCCATCAAAGACGCCAGCAGTGTCGACGTGGTCGTCGCGCCGCCGTTCACGTCGGTGCATGCGGCCGCGGAGGCGGCACGTAATTCGAATTTGGCGGTTGCGGCGCAGGACGTCTACTGGGAAAAAGAAGGCGCGTTTACCGGTGAGGTGTCGGCGGCGATGCTGAAAGACGCAGGCGCCGAATACGTGATCATCGGCCACTCGGAACGGCGGCGGCTGTTCGGTGAAACCGACGCGATGGTCAATCGCAAAGCGATGGCGGTGATGGCGGTTGGCCTGACGCCGATTGTGTGCCTCGGCGAAACGCTGGAAGAACGCGAGGCCAACGAAACCCTGACCGTGCTCGATCGGCAGGTGAAAGATGGTCTCGATCTGTTCAGCGCCGAGCAGATTGCCGACCTGGTGATCGCGTACGAACCGGTGTGGGCGATCGGCACCGGTCGCGTGGCCACAGCGGCGCAAGCGCAGGAAGCGCATGGTCACATCCGCAAGCGGTTACGCCAGTGGTTCGGCGGCGACGCTGCCGATCGGTGTCACCTTCTGTATGGCGGCAGCGTCAAACCGGACAATATTCGCGAGTTGATCGCCGAACCGGACGTCGATGGCGCGCTGGTCGGCGGTGCCAGCCTGGACGTGCGTGGCTTTGCCGAGATCGTGACAAGGAGCCGGCCGGCTACGGTATAATCAAGGTTTCCTGAAAGCCACAAAAAATGGTTCTGTATTACCTGGTTTCAACGATTTACGTGCTCGTCTGCGTGATGCTGCTGATGGTCATCCTGCTGCAGCAGGGCAAGGGCGACATGGCCGCGGCGTTCGGCGGCGGCAGCAGCAACTCGGCGTTCGGCGCGCGCACTGGAGCCACGTTGTTGTCCAAGGTGACAGCGGGGCTGGCCGCGGCATTCATGATCGGATCGCTGGCGCTCGGCATCGTCGGTCAGCGCGGCACATCCGGTTCGATCATGAGCGGTACGCGCGGCCCGGCACCAGCGCCGGCACCAGCGCAGCCGGCTCCGGCGCCCGGCGCACCGGCAGCGTCGGGCACAACCGCACCAAGCGGATCGACAATACCGGCAACGCCGCCCGCAACGCCGGCGCCATCGGGACCGACGGGAAATAAATAGAAGTCGAAAGTCGAAAGTCGAAAGTCGAA
>Ga0070675_100000451_pt1 | contig 28051 bp, 20 predicted proteins | sample KBSM43metaG_FD_65343 | JGI IMG/M metagenome (GOLD analysis project Ga0070675, IMG submission 65343) | Miscanthus rhizosphere microbial communities from Kellogg Biological Station, Michigan, USA - KBS M4-3 metaG | ecosystem: Host-associated > Plants > Roots > Rhizosphere > Soil ... | reverse complement strand
CATTCAGGGTGTATGCGAGAATCGGCTGAATCTGAGTCGTAGAGATGTCACCAAAGCTGAAGAAGTTTTGGTTGAAAATACCATACGTCCACTTATTTTTTTTCAATACAACGCCGACGGCGGGCCCCAGGGCGAACGTGTTAATCCCGGGACCCTTGTTTGGACCGACACTGGCGACACCGCCGAGAGCCAGGTTTCCCCAACTGCGGGGATAAATCACGACATCGAAGATCTGGACATCGGAGAGGCCGCGTTCGCCTGTAGGAACGCTCGTCATATAAGGCACAGTTACACGAAAGATGTTCGGCATGTCGAACAACTGGTGGGGAATTGCGGCCTGCATCATGACTTCGTTCTGCCTGTCGTCAATCCCCCAAATGGATGGCGAATAGCGGTTCTGAAACAGGTAACTCTTCAGTGGCGCCGTCGGGTCGACAACCTGAGCGGCTAAGCTTGGTCCGCTCGAATGATCCTGACACATTGCGGCTGTCGCGTTCAAAAGCAGATAAAGCGCCAATGCACGGGCGAAGAGCTGATACCTGGTCATGAATTCACTTTCTCCTTATTGCTCCGGGAGCTTATCCATCGAGGGCTGCACGAATTCCGGTCCTGGAGTCTCTCTCTGTATAGACCTCCAGCGTCAGAGCAGCAACGATTTTACGGTCTGAACGATCTCTGAGAGGGGCACAGTCATCAAGACGACGGGGACGAAGGGAATGAGCGAGGCGACGACGACAGGAGTCAGATCCTTTAGGCCGAAGGGGATATCCATAACCTCATACACGTTTCCGACAACCTGATAGAGGTCTGTCATTGCGGAGAAATCCGGAACTTCGAGGGTGCCGGTGTCAACGTTCTCTTTTTGGCTGATCCATTTCTGTTCAAACTCGGCGCCTACAGCGCTTCCCAGCTTTCCGTAGTGGAGCATTCCCCGAAGTCTGGTGTTACGAAGCTTTGTGACGAACATAAGAAGCGGACCCGCTGACAGGATCAGCACCAGTACCACGACGGCTATCGCAGAATTTCTGTACGCCATGGGCGATGACTCCGCGGATAGAAGCGAGTGGTTCATCGCCGTGCCGGCGACGATAACGCCGATCGCAGCCGCCAGCAGGCGGTAGGCCCGAATGGATGTGCTGACAAACTTCAGACCTCCAGCGTGATCCGGATGCGTTGGAATTAAATGCAGGTCAAGACGGGACATCAGTGCGAGAAACCGCCACCAGAGAAGCAACCGCCATACCCACCCAAAACATGGCCAAAGCAATAAGGGAAGGCTGACGTACGCATGCCAAACGCCAGGTAGCGAAAGACCGAGGGGGCCTGGTCCTCCCCAATACCATGCGGGAGTGTTATTGCGGTTGATACTGGTCATCAAAGCGATGACGACGGCGTAGGCGAGCGCAAATGTGACGTAGACAGCCCACTTTGAATCGAGGAGTCGCCGTGTTGAGTTGACTGCTTCGAAGTACCGTTCCCGATCTCTGTTAACCATTCCCGAAGATAGAAAATGCGTAACGATTCGACCGAACGCAGGGATTATGTCCGCCTCGGCAAGAACAATTAAAGGCAACGCCACCAGGAATCGCGCATGGACGGCGATATCCTTAAAGAATGAGGACGCTGTGGGGTGTCCCATGATCGCAAGCGCACCTGCGAGTACCGCTATAGGCAACCATCCCACAACCACCGCGGCCAGTACCGGGCGTGCAATTTGCCTTTCTTCCGGCGGCCTGACTAACCGAAGAGCTTTCTGCCATGACAGCGGTGGGCCGGAGTCAAAGAGTTCGTAGTCCATCTTCACAGTAGTGCTCTTGCCTCCAACAATCGAGCGACTGCGTACTCCTGAATGCCGGAGTGTCAGCTGTTCTACGTGCAGTCTGATGTTTGGTTAACCCGGCGGGTACTGTAAGACGAAGCAGGTTGCCTGTGCTATTTGGCTCCTCTGGGATTTGAAGGCGGCATGGCGTTGCGATTCCATGCCTGTGCTATGCGATTCACAGGGCCCCGCAAAAACAGATAGGGGACAATGGCCAGCAACACTGCGGTGATCAGAATATCCAGCACATAGACCCACCGCACCTCGATTAGCTGATAGATCACATCCATGATGGCGGCAATCGTGAAGACCTTGGCAACAGCGTGCCAGCCCTCGCTTACAAGCTCTTTCCGCTTGCCGGAGTCTGTGAAGATTGCCCAGAAATAGGGGGGCTTGCCTTCGCGCGCATCCTGCATTCCGGCACGAATTGCGAGAATTGTGGCCATCAGCGGTTGAAGCAGAAAGCGGAAGTGCAGCGGACCGGTGAGCCGGCCGCTGAAATCCTGCACGAAGCGAGTCAACCACTCTTCCATAGATCCGCTCCAGACTGTAAAGAACCGAGCAGAAGCGGCAAGGTGTCCAAGCGACTATCGACGCCGGCCTCCACCGCCACCCATACGGGGTGCGCTCGGACGATAGCTGCCGCTGTTACTGCGCGTGGTCGTTGACGGGCTGCTGCTCCGCATCGAACCGTAGTCGCTGCTTCTTTGCACGCCTTCCGATCGAACCGCGCGATCTCGATTCAATTGACTGGCTGTGTTCGAATCGAAGGTCGATGACGGGCGGTTGGCCGGCTGTTGTGTTGCTCGATTTTGTTGTGCCTGATTGGCTCGATCTTGAACCTGCTGCCGCTGCTCCGGTGTTCCAACGCTGTTCCATGAGCCGTTGTCGTACTTCTGCCAGCCTCCGCCTTCGTTGCGATAAACGCTCCCATCACGCCCTGCGTAAACGTCGCCGCTTCCACCCTGCGCAATGAAACCGCCACCTCCGGGACCGGTTCGGCTGACTGCGGTGCCGCCTCCGCTTCCCTGGGTCACACGGGTTGTGTTACCGGTGACATTGTTCGTGACGCGCGATGTCGTAGCCCATGAGTCTCCGCGCGTGACGCCCGTTGTTCCCCAGCTGCCGTAGGCGTTGGCACCCTGTCGTGTTTGCGCGTAAGTTCCAGTGCGGGGGTTATAGGCTTCGGCCACACCGCGTGAACCATAAGGGCCATACGCTGCTGCGGCCCGAGAATATGTTCCGGTTTGCGCGTTATAGCGTGCGCCGATTCCGGCGCCTCCATAGGGTCCGTAGGCGACGGCGCCACGCCCATAGCTGCCAGTCCAGGGGTTGTACCACGCGCTGTATCCATAAGTGGGATAGCGCGGATAATAGACGGGATAGTATCCCCCGTACCCAATATACGGGGGATAGTAGTAACCTGTACCCCAGACCGCGCATCCCCACGCAATCATCACCCCGGTATAAGCGGCCGCAGCAGCGAAGACCACCGCGTCATCATCATCGTCGTCTTCAACAACAGTCACGTATGTCACGTTATGAACCGAGGATTCTGGTGGAATGCTGTAGACCTCCTTCGGAACTTCACCGGTAACTTCCCACGGGCCGTTCGGGCTTTTCGACATGAACCAGACGGCCTGAAAGCACATGTAATAGATGTCGCCAACCTTAATGATCTGCTTGTCTGTATTGGTGGCGTATTGCATCGTGGTCTTCTCGATGGGTTCGAACATCGGGTCGCCCTGATACTTCACTTCGGGAGCTTTCACGGTCTTCTTACTAACGCGGGCTGTTTCCGGCACTTGCGCCACCAGAACCGCCTCGGCGGCCTGAGTCGTTCCCGGAACGGATGCAAGAACACGCGAACGCTCGTGTTCGAGAGAAATCTTTTTGAAATCTTCAGGCAGATCGAGCGATGCAAATGTCCAGGGGCCGGTAAAGTCGGGAGCCCTGAACCATCGCCCCGTAACGAGGTAATACACTGACCCGGTCTTACCTTCTCGAAACACGTCGCTTTCCGTGTTGCTGACCCAATACAGGTTCGTGCCTTTCACCTGATCGTAATCGGGTTCGCCCTTCAAGAGGATTATCTCCGCTGGTGTCTGAGTCAGGAAAACCTTCGGGGCTTTGTCCGGCGACAATTTCTTACCAGGAACGTTGGCGATCACCTCTTTCCAATTGTCATCTTTCGGAAGTTTCTTAAAACTGTCGGGCAACGTTGCAGGAACCCAGCCTCCTTCGAGGGTGGATGTTCGAAGCCAGGTATCGTTGTTTCTCAAGTAGTAAATCTTGCTCGGACCGTGGAGGAAGAGATCCCAGTTGGTGTTGATCGCATATTGAAGATCAGTGCCCATGATGGGACTCCAGATTGGAGCCCCATCGAGATTGACCAGGATTGCCGGCTTCGTGCTGAAGAAGACTTCCGGAGGATCGGCTTTCACGCCCTCGACGTTTTTCGGAATGATCTGACTCTTGTCCAGTCCGGCCAGCACACGGTCGAGCCCAATCACTCCGTCGGTGAGCGTTGCGCCGACCTCTGTGGTGACTTCCTGAATTTTGCTTTTGTCGAGGGTTGGGAAATTTGCATCGCTAATCTTCAAGTTCGAATATTCAACCAGTCGCTCCGCCGTTGACACTTTTGTGTCGGTTGTAGCCTTGATTGTTCCGAGCTCGCGCTTTCCACTTTTGGGTGTGTACGCTACCGCGGCATAGAGTTCCATCACCCTTTGATTCTCCCAACTCGAGATTTGGGGCTGATAGACGATGATGTTCGCGCCTGACTTGGTCGTCGGGTAAAGACGAGGCCATCCGCCATCGACGGGTGGTGCAGGCGGTGGTGTTGCGACCGCCGGAGCGGGGGCCGACGATGGTGTCGTTTGGCTTGTGGCCGTCGGTGTTTTAGTAGTGGTTGTCGTTGCCGTTGTTTGGAAAAGCCCGGCCGCTGCGAAAGCGGGGCCACCCGGCGCCAGTAGGAGACAGCATGCCGTCACGAGCGCAAGCGGTTTATCTAGCCAGGGGCGGTAGTTCATGCTGGTCTCCTTTTAATGCATCCGATTGATACGCTTGGGCGTTCAATGATGCTGTCGAATGTTGTGTCTGATCGCACCTGTAAAGACGCGCAGGTACGCGGAAGGAATGATAACGCACTTGGGGCCGTCGTTGTCTGAACAGACTTTATTTGGAAAATCTTACAACGTCGTGTCGTTTACTCGCACAACGCATCGGAAGCCGAGGTGGCAGGTCGATGTGTCGATCGGTTGGGCCATCCTCGCTGCGGGCCGGTAGCGCCGGCAATAGTTTGGGGAGCAAAGATACGAACCGCCCTTCATCACTCTTCTTGGGATCTTGATGTTCGGCTGCCGAGAATCGTAGCTGGCTTCTTCCAGTCCGCCCCGCGGATTCAAGCTCGCGCAGCAGGCTCGCTGGATTTTGCTGTATTCCTGGAACCAGTCTTTGGTCCACTGCCAGACGTTGCCCGCCATGTCATAGAGACCGTAACGATTGGCGGGGAAGCTTCCGACGGGCGCCGTTCCTTCGAAGCCATCGGACTTGAGGTTCTGCCAGGGGAATTCCCCCTGCCATGTATTCGCCATGTGAACGCCACGAGGCGTGAAGTCGTTGCCCCATACGAAATCGGCGCCATCGAGACCGCCCCGAGCCGCGAATTCCCACTCTCCTTCGGTCGGCAGATCTTTTCCAATCCATTTGGCATAGGCTTCAACGTCTTCGTACGCGACATGCACGACGGGGTGTTTTGCCTTGTCCTGAATCGAACTTTCGGGGCCACTCGGATGCTGCCAGTCAGCGCCTTTGACATACGTCCACCAGTCATAGCAGTTCGTGAGGTCAACGGCGGACTTCGGCATGCGGAAGACTACTGACGCCGGAGCGAGCATCTCGGGCGCAGCGCCGGGATAATCTTCCGCCTTTGCCGGCCGTTCAGCGAGGCTGACATATCCGGTCTCCTGGACGAAGCGGCTCCACTCTTCATTCGTCACCGTGTGCTGATCAATCCAGAAGCCATCGATTGTGACTTTGTGGATCGGCCGTTCTTCGGCGTAGAACTTATCGGAACCCATCTGGAACGTTCCGCCTGGAATCCAGACCATTCCCGGAAATGGGGGGACCTGACGCGAACTCGTTTCTAATTGAACTTCCGAACGGGATTCAACCTTGGGGTCCATGAGTTTTCCCCTTGTCGAACAATCGCAGCTAAACCGAAATCATACCGTGACGAACCGCGTATTGCGTGAGGTCAGCCGTTGTACGCAAATTGAGCTTATCCATGATGTTTGTCTTGTGGAAGACAACGGTTCGTCCCGCGACCTTCAGGATTGCCGCGATTCCGTTGATTGTGCGGCCTTCAGCCACAAGCTGAAGCACTTCGCGTTCGCGCGCGGTAAGCGAAATACCGTGCCGTGCCACGTGAGTCATCGACTCCTTGTTTTTGACGACTCTCGGCGTGATGTAGGTCCTGTTGTGAAGCGCCTCCTGGATGGCGTGGCTCAGTTCCTCGGCTGCTGATTGCTTGATGACATAACCCGAGGCTCCGACCGCCAAAGCTTCCGTGGCCCACTCGATATCCGCGTGCATGGATAGAAAGATGACCTTCGCTTTCAGCCCCTTCTTGCGGATTTGTCGGACGGCTTCGATACCGTTCAGGATCGGCATGGAGATATCGACAACAATCACATCAGGGTTAGTGCGCATCGCAGTCTCTACGAGGAGCTGGCCATCGCTTGCCGGTGGAAGCAAATCATATTCATTCTGCAAAAGGCGTGTAATGCCCTCGAGCACGATCGTGTGATCGTCCGCAAGAAGCAGCCGGGGACGCCTTATCTTGCCTGTAAGCTGATCTCGGATAAGAGTTCCCATTTCGATGCCTCCTTTGCGGGAACGACAACTTCGATTCGTGTGCCGGTCCCCAAATGACTGTCGATAGAGAAGCGCCCGCCGACTATCCGTGCCCGCTCCTCCATGCTGATAAGGCCCAATCCTGAATTCTGCCCGGGCTGTATGACATCAAAACCAAGTCCGTCGTCCGAAATTGAAAGTTTTATTTCGCCCTTGCCGAGAGTCAGACTCACGACAACTTCGCGCGCCCTGGCGTGTTTCGCCGCATTACTCAGGGCCTCCTGAACTATCCGATAGAGGCAGAGCGCGACTTGAAAGGGAATCTGATCGGCCGAACCTTCACAGGCAAACAGGACATCGAGGTGCCGGTACTGTTCAAACTCGGAACAATAACTGCGCAGGGCAGAAACGAGCCCGAGGTGTTCCAGCAGCGCAGGGTGCAAGCGGTGTGAAATCTCCCGGACTTCTTCTGTGAGTTGCTCAACACGAAGAAGAATCCGTTGGAGCTGTTGACGCACGGTCTTCGCGGAACCGGGCAGCTGGTTTATCGCGATACCGACTTCCACTCCGAGCATCGCCAGTGTCTGATTCAGGCCATCGTGAAGTTCTCGGGCCACAGTTCGGCGCTCGTCTTCCTGTGCGTGCAATAACCTTCGGGTGAGAAGCTGGAGAGCCTCTTCGGTCCTCGAAGGCTCAAACGCAAACATCGCTGGAGTTCGATCCGGGTTGTGTGTGAGGTGAACGTCTTTTCTGTCATTCACTCTTAAGTGACGTTTCGGGGCTTTGTAACGGTTCTTGGATAGAGTGTGTGGTTTTTTGCTCAAGTGTATTGCCTCAATGGGAGTGACGTGTGGTGAAAGCTTACACTCCAAACCCAGTAACAAAGCTGCGATCAGTAGAGCGAGCGCCGGTTCCGATCCGCCAGGCCGGCACGCAGTCGGGGGAGCCACCCGACTGCGTTGCCTGCTGGCGTTCGGTCCCCACGGGAAGAAGAGAGTTGGGGACCCGGGGGTCTCGCATTCTTTAGATCTCAGCTAGGAGTTCTTGGTCTCATTTCGGACAGGCGAGCGCCACAATGTCATTTCTGGTGTCCTGCGACGCCACGATGTCCGTCAGCGCAGTTGCGCCTTTTGGTACTAGCCAGATTTCGACTCTTCTGTTCTTTGCCGTATCGTCGGTACTGGAGACGGCGTCGTTTTTCCGCTCTACGGTACTGCTATCACAGAAGTTCGATCTGAATTCGTTCCGTTCTTCGGTTCCTTTCCACCCTGCTCGGATGCGGGTGAGTTCAACGTCCTTGCATGTGGCTCCTTTTGCGCTCAGGAACGCTGCAGCGTTCAGCACGCGGTCCCGATCAAGCGTCGATTCGGAGCGTTTGCCGACTGTTTCTAATTCGCTGGGGTCACGATGTCCGACCAGCACGACGTCGTAGTCGCTGTAGCGCGATGCGGTAAGCTGCGGATAGAGTTCGTTGCCCAACACTCTCTTGGCGCAGTTGTTGACGCGAGTGCTGTTCTTCGCGAAGTTAATGTCCGACAGCTGAATGGCCGGCGGCGGTGGCGGTGGCGGAGGAGGCGGCGGCGGTGGCGGTGGGGGAGCCGCAACCGGGGGCGCCGTATAACAAACCTGTACATCCTTCGCGTCTCTCGCCACGCCGCCGCGCTGGTCGGTGACTTCCAGCGTTAAGGTGACGGGTCTGCACTGCTGACCTTGCACGGTATTGCTGAATGCCAGGGTGCTTCCGTCGAATTCAGATGTGCTGGGGGTGGCTCCGGCAGTAAGTCTCCCATCGCTGGCGCTCCAGCGGTAAGCGAGATTTCCGGAGCACTCCGAACCACTGGCGGTTGAAGTCAACTGAAGACGATCAGCCCGCTGAATCGTTGTCCTGGGTAACGTCGCACTGGCCGTCGGAGGCCGATATTCCTTTACAGTGAGTGTTGTCTTCCGATTCTCCGGCATTCCCGGGTTCTTCTTGACCGCCTTGAGTGCTTGCTTGTCTAGTTTGGCCTGGTCGTAAAAAACGCGAACACCGACGTCAACCGGACCGGCATTCTGAGGAGCAACAAAGTTGTATTGAGGATCCGAACCGACCTGCTGCCCATTCACGGTCCAGTTATAGGTGACCTGATTTTCCGGAATGGAGTCCTGCGCCGAGATGCGCACCGTCGTCGATTCACCCGGACATAGAGAGGTGCTCGCGGCTTCGATAGTTGGAGCGACGTTGAAACTGTGGACGATCAGCGGCTTGTATCCGCCGAACCCGATGTTTATGCCGGCCTGAAGCTGCAGGTTGTGGTCACGGTCGCGATCTTCCGCATTTGGGATCTGGAATGTCGGAGACCTCGCGAGGAAATCGCGAACGCTGAAGTCGAGTCCGACGCGACGCGCGAGCCGCATCTGGGCACCGGCGCCGAAGTTAAAACCAAACTGATTTTCGCTGTCGAGATTGTGGCCCAGAAGAGTCGTGGTTGCTTCGGACGCTCCTGCTCTTCCTTCATCCGTAGGGTGAAAGAAGTTCCAGCCGACTCCGGTTGAGAGGTAAGGCCGAATTCTTCTCTCATTGGAAAGTGCATAGAGGTTTCCATTGAAATACAGCTGATGCAATCTGTGACCAACGGAGAGACCGCGCTCGATATTGTTTGTGCCGGTGATTAGCCAGGATTGTTCCAGACCGATAAACTGGGTGAGGTGTTCCCGCACCCGGAATCCGAACAAGCCGCCATCGGCGAATCTGTAATCGATATCGGTGCGGCCAGGAGGTTCAGCTGAGGGGATGCTGAAACTGGGGCGTGACCAGAGGGATGCCCCCCCGTAAGCCCCTACTTCCAGCTTCTGCGCAAATCCGTTTGCACAAGTGACGACGGCCAATAGAGCCAGCACCAATGCATACGTTGCCTTACTCATAAAAAACCCTTCTCCTGACGATCAACTTCGTTAACTGACGCTGCTCCCTGCAGCAGGTTAACGGAGGCGATAGTAATAATGGCGGTCAAAGGGAAGTATCGGGTGAACCGCGTATTTGCCGGTGGGCCTTTCGTGTAAACGCTGGAAGGCGCAGAGAAAAGAGGCTGTGTAGCCGGTTTGAAAACCGGGCACACCGCCTCTTAACAAAATTGTAACAACGTATAGATACAGCGGGAGTATCAGTCAGCAAACAGCGTCAGCGAGGAGCAAACGTGTTCAGTGAACTCTCGGGATTCTCACGCCCGGCCCTACCAGGTTGTTGCGAATCGCATAATGGACGAGCGCAACGATGGAATTGATTCCAAGCTTCCGCATGATGGATGCCCGATGGGTTTCCACCGTTTTGACGCTGATACACAGCGCGGCAGCGATTTCCTTGTTTGCCTTGGCTTCCGCGAGCAGTTGAACGATTTCGCGTTCCCTGTTCGTCAGCACGGAGTCTTCCCGCTCATGACGCGTAGATTTCAGGAAGCTCTCCAATACGGTTTCGGAAGCGACCGGGGTCAGGAAAAGTTTGTGGCGGCTCAACGCTTCGACGGCTTCGGTCAGGTGTTGGCCAGCGTCAGACTTCAGGACGTATCCGCGAGCACCAGCGGCGAGCACTTTCCGGATGAGTTCTTCCGTCTCGTACATGGTGTAAATCAGTACTTCTATTTCCGGAAGCTCTTTCTTGATTTGACGGGTTGCTTCGAGCCCGTTCAGGTCCGGCAGTTCAAGATCGATGACAGCGATGTTGGGCTTCAGTTGCTGCGCGAGTTTGACGGCCGTCCTTCCGTTTGACGCTTCGGCGCAGACTTCCCATCCGGGATGCGACTCCAGCATGGTCTGCACGCCTCTTCTAACGGCGTCGTGATCATCAACAAGCAGTATGCGAATCAAAAAGACCCCCTTTTCAGGTAAAACGCCCTAAGGTTTTCTTGTACCCAATCCGGTATTTCACTGGGGTTCCACACCGTCTCATGGCCCCATATGGCGTGCGAATCAGGTGAATTATGTATTTTGCCAGTCAGTTTGTGCACGCGACCGGGCACGTAATCGCGAGCAGGCGCCGCTTTCGTTTGTGTTTTTTGTTTTCATTGGCGCCGACCAACGTCGTGCGGCCGGTGCATGGGAACTAGCGGAACGGTGGCCGTGACGATGGTCCCTTTGTTGTTGGATCTAATCTCAAGATTTCCCTGGTGTTGCGCGAGCCGCTCGTGCATACCCGGAATGCCCACTCCCGGGGAAGCCATCGTTTGCCCGCTCGTGATTTCGGCCGGCATCCCCCGGCCCCAATCCCGGATCTGTAGTAGAACACGCTCCGTGTTTCGATCCAGCTTTACCGCTGCGGCAACACTTCCCGAATGCCGATGAATATTGGCCAGGCATTCCTGTACCACACGGAACAGATCCGTCTCGATATCGATGGGCAGACGACCCAAAGCTGGATCGGCCGTAAGGTCTACCCGGATTCCACTACGCGCTGAGAAGCCGTCGACGTACCACTTCAGGGCGGACACGAGTCCGGCTTCATCAAGCATCGGCGGGTGAAGCACATAAGAGAGCGTGCGGATTTCTTCCCGTGACAGCTCGCAGAGCGACAGGCACTCCTGCAACGAGTTGCGAGACTCCTCCGTGGACGCCTGCTGAAGCATTCGTGAAAGCGCGATGTTCAACGCAAACAGATTTTGCGCGGTACCGTCATGAAGTTCTCTCGCGATTCGGCGCCGTTCCGAATCCTGCAGGTCCAAAAGGCGCGAGGATAACAGTCGTAATTCCAGCTCGCTTTGCTTTAGGGCTTCTTCGGTCCGTCTGGCAGCTGTAACGTCTTCGCAAGCTGCTACGGCTCCTACAATCTTGCCCTCTACCTGAACTGGAGCCATATCGAAGGTGATGATTTTAGAAGTGCCATCCTTGCAAAGGACAACTGTTTCCACCTTCGAGAAACTCGGTCCCTTGCCGAGGACCGCATCGATCAATTCTTTGATGCAGTCTCGATGTTCGGGAACGACCAAAGAGGTAAAGTGTTTTCCTTTCAGTTCACGGTTGGAATATCCGGTGATTTCGACGGCGCGCCGGCTTACTGCCAGGAATCGGCCTTCTGAATCTACGACGGCGACAGCAGCAACTTTGGATTCCATCACTTTACGCTGGAACTGGTCTGCCAGTTCCAATAGGTGACTTCGATCGGGTTGGGGCTTTGGAGGTTTCTTGGACATGGTGATCCCCGTTTCTCCCCACTTCGATGTTACGGTGGACCCGCCTCTGGCGAGTTTGAGGGACCAAAACTCCTCGGAACTGGCCGTGACGGGCGGGAGCTGTGTGCAAAATTGGCCGGGGCTCCCCGCTGGACAAAGCGTATCGCGGTAAGCGCCAAAACCAATGCCGACTTGGCTGTCGGCGTCGAAGGTGAGCAATGCAGCCTGACTTCGAGGGGGAACAGCGGCCGAATCGGCGATAGTGATAATTCGCGCCGAGAAATTCGCCGGTAAGTGTCTCCTGGGAGATTCGCAAGCGTGCTTCGAGCGGGGGCTTGTCTTACCGGTCGGGGGCGCTGCCTGTGCCCATGACCCAAACGACATTAACCGAGCCACCCGAAAACTTGCGTGCATTCGCTACTCCGCGGTTCATCATTTCGAAACTGGATTACACCCGCTTCGTGCGGAGCTTACTCTTCTCCTCCTAACGGCGAGCCCTGACTATAACGGATGGAAGACCGTGCCTCAAAACGTTATTTGTAGGGGTTCCACATGCACGCTACACAAAAACCCGCATCACATAAGACCTTCGCGTAACCGCGTCATCCGGCGTCGGCGATTGACAATCTTTTAATTAGGTTCGGAGAGACGCACTGCTTACTATGTCCCCGGGGAAAGCTGCTAAAGATCGCTCGCACAATTTCTTGACCATGCCGGTCGAGTGATTTAACGTTTACCGCATTCTGACTGATCGCTGCTGACTTCTGATTGGGCACTGACATTCTGATTAACGTTCCACCGCAAGGAGATTGTCATGACCAGAATCTGCCGCGTCGTTGTGTTATGCCTCGCGTTTCAGGGATTCCTTCACGCCAGTACGATTAACACGAGTAACGCTAGTGAGGTCGCTACATTTCAGAGCGGCGCCACCGTCGTGAACTTCAACAGCATTGCGGGCCGTACCCCTCAGACGATTACCAGCTACACCGTCGGAAGTGCGGTCTCATCGACTGCTTTCGTCTTTAATCAAATTCCGGGAGTTCAGTTTTCAGTTGGTGGTATGGTCGGGACCAATGCACCGGCTCTTTATACTTTGAGCGGGGCGATTGCAGGCGATGCGAAGTCTGCGCCCACAGTGCTCGGTCCGGTTGATTTCGACTTCACCACAAAGTTCGGTCCGGGTGCGATGATCGAAATCTTCTTCCCAACCAAAGTATCCAGCGTAGGTTTCTGGCTGAATCCTTCTTTAGGAAATGCATTGCTAATCGCGGCAGACACGAACTTTGCATTCAGCGGCCTACCCGAAACCACGCTGGAGACGCTGAGTAGCGGCACGGCAGGTAACTTTGTGGGTATCTCACGGCCAACCGCTGACATCGGCGGCTTCAAGATCATCGGTCTGGGCTCAGCAGGTTTCACGATCGATGATTTCACTTTCGGCGGTGGAACTACGACGACCGTTCCGGAATCAAGCAGCGTTGCCATGCTGATCTGCGGTCTCGTCGTTTGCGGAGCGCTGGCAGCGTCAAAGTTGCGGAATTCGTCGCGATTGACGGCCTAGCTTTCGAGACAACCCGGCGGCCGACGCGAACGAACCAATGGGCTCCGGGACTTGGTGTCCCGGAGCAGAATTGTTCAGATTCCAAACAGTCTAGTCAGTCTTGATTGCCGATCGCGTCTCACGCGATTGCCTTTTCGAGGACTTCGTCCTCACAATGGTGCCTGGCGATATGGGACTCGAGTTCGTCTTGAGCTTTAATACACGCCGTTAGCGTTTCGTGTGCTGCGTCCCAATAAGTCATAAATCCTTCTTGCCATTTTCCATCTCGAGCATCACGAAGATCGTCAACTGCGCGTGAGAACAATATCGCCCGTTTTTGATACGCAACCAGAAGTGCAGCTCTTTCTTCGCAGTTCATGATTCTCCTTCTGTTCTGCGGAGTGAGTTACGTGTCGGAACCTTCGTTGAATCCCGACTAGGTATTTGTCATCTGAGGCCCACTGGGCTTGTTGGAAACGAACGCTTTGTTTAATTACATAAGCAAGTGTGTTGCCGATGTCTCTCTGCGAAGAAGATTATGTGACGCCGTATGGGATTGTTGTCGAACCGACGTTAGTTTCTCGCGGGGACGATCCGATAGCCCCAACGGGAATCGAACCCGTGTTTTGGCCTTGAGAGGGCCACGTCCTAACCGCTAGACGATGGGGCCGCGGTCCATAGAATTATGGTGCATTTCCAACGAAAACTTAAGCAAAGTCTTCGTGCGCTTGCACAGAGGGTCGGCTAGAATACGCCCCACATTCAACCTCGATACCCAATATTGAAAGGATTTACGCATGAGAAAGGTTTGTGTGGTGGTGTTGTGTCTCGTGACATCGGCAGCGTGCGCGCCCGCGGCAAAGGATGCAGCGACGGAGTTCAAAGCCGTGTCGACGACGCAGGATGTTATGGAGGGTCTCGTTGCGCATACGGCCCAGAAAGTCTGGGACTCCGTCAAGATCGAAATAGACGACAAGGGAACCCACGAAACACGCCCCAAGAGTAAGGAAGAGTGGCAGGAGGTGGCCTATGCTGCACGCGGTCTTGCCGAAGCGTCCACGCTTCTCATGTATGAAGGAAGAGCCGAGGATAGAGGCGATTGGGCAAAATTCGTGAAACAAATGTCGGAGACGTCTTTAGAAGCAGCAAAGGCCGCTGACGATCAGGATCCCGACAAACTAATGGAAGCCGGCGGAAATATTTACGAAGTCTGCACAAAGTGCCATCAGACCTATCTCGAAAAGGTCGAGAAGAAACGGACAGGCGGCGCTCCCAGCGCCGCTCCATTGACAGCGCCTCCCGGGTCGGCTCCCGCTCCCGTTTCCGAGAAAAAGTAGACAGAGGTGGGTGCGAGCAAGAAATGCGTTAACGTCTCATTGCGGTTACTTACAGCAGCTTTTCTTTTTTTGATGGTGTCCTGCACGAGCTCGCAGCCGCACGACGCGCCCGCAAAGGTCGAGCAAACGGCATCCATTGAAGGCACGGTTCGCGAAGCCGGATCCGATGTTCCGATCGCTGGTGTCAGCGTCTTCCTCGTCCGCACCTCAGATCAGGTTCAGGTCCGCACGACGACTGATACCGAAGGCCACTTCTTGTTGCAGGGCCTGAATGCGGGGCGGCATCTTGTTGCGCTCGTTCGAGAAGGCTATGTCGTTCCGGGCCGCCAGGAGATTTCCGGTTATCCCTTTCGAGTGACTGAAGGCCAGCGCGTTCACAACGCGGTCTTCCGCATGATTCCTGCCGGCACCCTCGCCGGTCGCGTGTTCCGACCGGATGGCACACCTGCGAATCGGGTAGAGGTCCAACTTCTGCAAAACCTCTACCTCATGGGAAAACCGCAGTGGAGTGTCGTCAACCGTGGCGGGACTTCGCGTGCAACGCGTGTCGAAACCAACGAACGCGGTGAGTTTCGCGCCGTCGGCGTCGACCCCGGAAAATATGCAATTCGGTTGGTTCCCCAGGAGCTGACGGTTGAAAGCAGGATTCCCGGCGGCATCTCTTCGGCACCCATGGTGTACCCGGGAGTGCGTGACATTTCGAAGGCAGAACTTGTGGAAGTGAAGCAGGGGCGCGAAACCTTGCTTAACGATATCAAGCTCAAAAACGAACGCCGTTCGTGGATTCGCGTCACCATAATCAACGAGAGCGGGGAATCGTTAGAAGGTTTCGGAGACTGGACCATCAAACCGCCCAATTGGGTTGGCTCCGAGTATCCCTTGTTCGAAGATCGCATCGTCGACGAAGTTCACGAGATTCAACCGGATTCTCCCGGGACTTACGACATCATCGCGACATGGCCTTCACCGAAAGGCCGCCTCACGGGGACCTCGCGGGTCGAATATCGCGGCGAAAGCATCCAATTGAAAATCCCAATTCGCAGAGGGCAGACGAAACTTACCGGACACGTCCTGGTACGGGAACCCGACGGGCAGACTCGCCCAGTTTCCGGCGCCGAAGTCGCCATTGGCCCGAAGATTTCTTATTTCGCGCGCAGCGGGTCTGACGGCGCGTTCTTGCTGCCCGAAGTCTATGCGGGACGTTACCAGCTTGGCTATGTGCGCGGGCTGCCGGCGGACGCCTTTGTCGTGAGCGCACGGCAAGGTTCGAGGGACGTTCTGAAAGAAGACATCGTTGTCGAAGGCGATGAGACAGCTCTCGAAATCCTCGTGAGCCCCGGCGCTGCCGTGATTGACGGGAAAGTAACGGACGTCGGCGGCAGTCCCGTGCATAACGGCCTCGTAGTGCTGGTTCCCGATTCACCCCTGAGAGAACGCAAAGATTACTACGGGGCGTACAAGGAAACACGGACCGACCAGAACGGCGGATTCGAGATCGGCGGGATCACGCCTGGGACATATCAGGCGTACGCGTGGGCTGATGTGCCGGCGAGCGCGTTTCGAAATGCGGAGTTCATCAAGACATTTGCCGGGAAGGGAACACCCGTCAAACTGGAGGTTAATGGGAAGGAGAAAGTTGAATTAAGGGTGTTGGAAGGAGACTTCGCTCGGTGAATTGAGGAAATCTGTGGGGGAATCTGAAATCGGACGAGTCCGGGGAACTCAAAACCGAAATTACAAGATCTCAAATTGGACGGGACATCAAGGGGCCGGCCGTCCAATCTACCCTCTTGTAATTTCGGTTTTGAGTTCCCCGGACTCGTCCGATTTCAAATTGCTTCTCATTTGCTGCTAGCGTCGCACTTCCTTCACACACTCGGCGAGTCTCCGCACTCCTTCTTCGATCTGTTCCGGGGTCAACGCGCAGAACGGAAGGCGCAGGAATTGCTCGCCTCCACCATTCGGGAAAAACGCGAGGCCGTCGGCCAGGTTCAAATTCCGTTTCGCTGCGGCATTCCGGACATCCGTTGTCGAGACACCTTCCGGCAGAGTCAGTGAGATAAAGAATCCGCCTTCGGGCTTCGTTGTCTTTGCATCCGGCATGTGTCGCCCGAGCGCCGCGAGGCATGCGTTAAGCCGCGGGGCATAGAGCGCCTTCAAGCGTTCAATCTGAGGAGGCAGCAATCCTCGGCGGCACCATTCCCACGTGACGCCATGCGCGAAATAGCCTGGAGAAATGTACGTATCTTCGGCGACCTTTGCGACTTCAGCAATTTTGCCCGGATCGCCCATCATGAATCCCACGCGAACTCCTGGTGCGATGAGCTTGGTGAACGAACTCATGTGCAGCGTCCGCTCCGGCGCGAGCGAGTAGATTGTCGGTTCTTCCTTTCCCTGGTAGCGAAGCATGCGGTAGGGCGCATCTTCGAGAACAAGGAAGTTGTAGCGGCGCGAGAGTTCTGCGATCTGCTGTCGTTTCGCGTTAGAACACGTTGCCCCCGCAGGATTTTGGAAATCCGCGATGACGTAGAAGATTTTGGGAACACGCTTCCTCAATGCCGCCTCAAGGGCATCGATATCGGGGCCGTCATTCTCCAGGGGGATTCCGACGACTTCAGCGCCATGACGACGAAAAACGAGAATGCTGCGATCGTAAGTCGGTGATTCAGTAAAGATCGTATCGCCGGGCTTCACCATCTGTCGGCATAGAAACTCGACGAGCTCCAACGACCCGTTTCCCAGAAGAATCTGATTAGGTTGCGTTCCCTGCCACGCGGCGATCCAGTCGCGCAGCGGGGCGAAACCTGCAGCCGGGCCGTACTGCAAAATCGCGGCTCCGTGATCCTTTAGAACGGCAGTAGCGGCATCGCGCATTTCCTCGAGGGGGAAAGATTCATTGGCGGGGACACCCCGCGTGAAATTAATCAGCTCCAACGTTGACATCCATTCTCCTAATCGAATTGTTAAAGAGCGGCAGGCTCAACCAGGGCGGTTACCGACGCGCGGCTGCGAGGCAATCTCCAGTCCGGACCATACGCGTGGATCAAATCGCGCTTTTTTTCGGCGTCAGAAAGCGCGCAGGTTCGAACGACGCTGCTCCCGGTGCTGTCTGCTTCCAGCGTGCGCGCCAGTGCATCAGAGGCGGACAACCCAATCGCCACCTGCAGCATTTCGACAACGTATTCGATGGTGTGATCGTCGTCATTAAGAATAATGACGTGATAGAGCCCTTCAGTCCGCGACGAGGACTTCTGTCCCACTTCCGGTTCAGCAATGGTTTTCACAGACACGGTAATAGTTTACTATCGAGATCGCCTCGACAGAATCACGATGTAAAACGAGAATTGCGTTGCATGGGTGTGTATACGATTGGAGTTGTTGGCGACGATCCGCCCATTCGGGACTTGCTGACAACGTTTCTTGAAGACGAACACTATCGAGTGATTGCGGCAGGTACTTGCGACGACGCCCTGACACTGGCGCGCGGCGAAGTTCGCCTCGACGCATTCTTGATGGACATCGACAACGGCGATGGTATCGAGCTCTGCAGGAATATCCGGGCTATGAAGTTATATCGGCGGACGCCGATTATTTGCATTACAGGGCAGGACTACCCTGACATGCTGCTCAGCGCCTTTGACGCCGGCGCGGATGATTTCATCGGAAAGCCCATCAACCTGGTCTCGCTGCTGGCCCGCCTCAAATCGCAACTGCAAAAGACGGACTACTATCAGAAACTCGAGCGCGCACGGCAGATGCTGCGGCGATACCTTTCGCCACGCGTCGCCGACATTGCCGAGGAATACTCGGAAACGGGGACGATTCCGCCGCCCACCGAGCGTCAGGTCGCGATCTGCTTTACGGACATTCGCGGCTTTACCGCACTTTCGGAGACTCTCGATCCTGAACAGCTCTTCTCCTCGTTGAGCGGACACCTGCGACGCCAGGTCGAGCTTGTCTACAAGAATGGCGGATACGTGGACAAATTCAACGGCGATGGAATCATGGCGGTCTTCGATGGTCCAGGCATGGTGGAAAAGTGCTGCCTTTGCGCGTTGGCAATCATGGAGGAAGCGACGGGCCGAAATCCCGAGGAAGACAAACTCCCGATTGGTGTGGGCATCCATACCGGACGTGTCATGGTTGGGAATATCGGATCGCCCGAGCACTTCGACTATTCCATCATCGGCGCGACGGTGAATCTGGCGGCGCGCCTCTGCGGTTATGCTCAGCCCGAAACGATCATTGTTTCGAACGCTGTGAAGGACGCCGTGGCCTCCGATGCGGGGCTGATGTTTCTCGATCCTCGAGAAGTGCAAATTCGAGGAGTCAGCGGCATGGTGAGGATCTTCAGGCTCGTTGTGGAGAGAGCGGAAGGCGCAGTTTCAAGATAGATTGGCCGGAGCTGAGCCATGACTTCATTCAGTCGCCGCCCGTATTCGCCGATGCTTTACTCTTTGGCTTCGGAGCCGGCATCGCAAGTAGGGCTTTCTTGATCCGCTGAAACTCAGGCGTATCAATCTTCGGATCGGTGGGTTCCGGCCCCAGCTTCTTGATTTCGGCATTCACTTTGGCGACTCGGTTTTCAGGAATCGGATGGTTGCTGAACCATTGTTCCACTGAGGAGCCCTTGTGTTCTTTTGCGAGCTTATCGAAGAACTCCGCCATTGCGCGTGGGGCATAGCCCAGGTCATAGAGGATCTGCGTTCCCATAAGGTCCGCCTGACTTTCCGCATCCCTGGAGTAACGTAGCAGCGTTATGTTTGCCGCCAACCCACCCCCGGCGGCGGCAACCTGTCCGGTGCGTCCGCCAAAGAGCCCCCCGACTGCGCCGGCCAAGCTACCCAGCAAGTCACCCTTGCTGGCCTGATTCGTTCCATGCCGAAGGACAACGTGAGCGATCTCGTGTCCCATCACTCCCGCGATCTGTGCTTCATTGTCAGCCGCTTCGATGGCGCCTCGATTCACATAAACAGGCCCGCCGGGGAGAGCAAAGGCGTTGATCTCCTTTTCATTGACAACCTTAAAGGTGAACGGAAAGTTATTCGAATTGGGAGCTTTGGAGACGAGCTTCTGTCCCAGGGCGGCAACGTAAGTCGTCACTTCACGATCATTGATCAGCGTGAGGCTTTTCTCGGCTTCCTTCGCGGCCTGCTGCCCCAACTTAATGTCGTCTGCGGGGCTGTAGTTGTTCATGCCGGGTTTTAGGATTGTTCGCTGTCCCAGAGCAGTGATGCTCAGCACGATCAGCGCAATGAGAATCCAACGAGTCTTCAAGGAAACCCTCCCTTTCAGAATCTTAGACGAGGGCCCCGTGGAACAGTGAACATTCACAAATTTCTTCCCGGCGCGCTCCTGATGTGGCTCCTTAAACAGTCCTCGATTGACGTGATCCCTGCCTTATACGAGAGAAAGACAAAGTCTCTCTGATACTGAGGCACCGGCCACTCCCCACAACCTGTCGCACTCCGAACCCTGGCAAGGGTCAAGGCCTCATGCTTCCAGAAGCGCTTGAGTTGATCGAGATGCTCCTGGACTTTGCCTTGTTTCCGTCGAGCTCCCGCGTTTTCGACTAGCTTCAGGATAAGCTCTTCCATCGCGACTGAAGACTCTCCTCTATAGAAGGAGGCCCAGATCTGAGGCCAGTTTCCGGGCAGTCGTCTGAAGCTCCAGACGTAGGTGTGCCTGGGGGTGCGGTTGCGGCGATTCACGGGATTGACATGACCGACAAAACGCAGGAGCCGCATGAGTGCGAAGAATGCGTCGCCCGTGATCCGCCTGGAACGAAACGCTCCATGAAACTCGAAGCCGGGATGCTCGTTGAGCACCGCGTCCGGAGTAGTCGTCAAACAAAACTCGATGTTGCCGTCGGTAGACCGGATCCCGATCATTGGATAGAGAAACGAGTACGCGCCCACGATATTCCAGCGGGGCCGATGTTTCTGAATCAGCATCATCTCGGTGAGGCATGCGTCGAAATCCGTTTTCGCGCATTGGGTCTCGATGCGAGCTGCTTCCTTTACAATCCCGCGCATCCGGCGATGTTTTCTTCGGCGCGCGGTATTGCGGTACTGCGAAAGACGCCTCTTCAAGTTCTTCGCCTTGCCGACGTAAATCAACTCGTCTTCCAGATTGTAGACAAGATAGATGCCCGGAGAGCCGGGGAGTGAGTCCAGAAAGTCCGCGCCAAACTTCCGATCAAAGTCTCTGACAGCCACGGCTCATGGTAATGGTTCGTAGGCAGCGCGACTTGAGGAATTCCATCGGAGGGGGTCGAAATATTTTGACACGTGGTACGTTCGGTGATTTTATGAGGCCGTCTCGGCACAGCAACTTGGGGACATTGCGTACGTGTGCTTTGAAGACTGCTTCATTAATTTCACGGGGGGATCATGGCAGCAACTTTCCGTTTCTTCGCAGCGGTATTGGTGTGTCTTGTTCTATCCGCACCATTATTCAGTCAATCCAGTAACGCCACAATCAGCGGCACAGTCGGTGATGCCACCGGTGCGCTAATACCCGGCGTCACAATTACAGCAACAAACAATGCGACTGGAGTTGTCACGACAGTCATAAGCAACGAGGCCGGCGCCTACACGCTTCCCAGCCTTTTGCCGGGACGCTACAAGGTTAGCGGCTCTCTCCCGGGTTTTCGGACTCAGACGTATGAGGATGTAACACTCGGAAACGCGGCGCAGATCCGATTGAACTTTGCGCTTGAAGTCGCCACAGTGGCGCAGTCGGTTGAAGTCACAATTTCGGCGCAAAACCTGCTGGTGACGTCATCATCTTCAGTTGGTGAAGTTCTGCCGCAGCAGTCGATCCAGGACTTGCCTCTGGTGAGCAACAATATTCTGGATTTGGTCGGAGTCATGGCCGGTGTCCAGATGACGAATTCTCCGGTGTTTGGCGCCGAGCAGACCAACTTTGCCGGGGTCAGTGCCCGCGATGTGAATGTGCAGCGGGACGGCATCAGCATCAATAACCAGAGATGGCCCAACGGTCTCGATTCACCGACGCGCATGAATCCGGACCTGGTTGGCGAAATCAAAATGATCCTTGCACCTGTCGATGCGGAAATGGGACGCGGTAACGGACAGGTTCAGATTCAAACACGATCGGGAACCAATCAGTACCATGGCGCTCTTGTCTGGAATGTCCAGAACTCTGCTTTGGATGCCAACTCTTGGGCAAACAACAGGGCGACTCCTCGCATCGAGCCTCCCTGGAGAAACCTTCACGAGTACAACATCGCGTTTGGGGGCCCGATCCAGAAGAACAAAACATTCTTCTATACATTGTGGGATCAGCAGATCGTCGCCACGCGCAACACAGTTACGCCTACGGTCCTCACGCCGTGTGCGCGTCGTGGCATCTTCCGGTACTACGACAGCGGACTGGACGCGAACGGTAACCAAATACCTTCATGGAATAACGGCAACGCCAGACAAGCTACTCTCACGGGCGGCACGCCGGTCACTGCCGTTGTGGACGTCAATGGCAACCCTGTCGCGCCGACTGTGAATCCGAACGGAACGCCTTTCACCGGCAGTCTCAAGTACATGAGTGTGTTCGGGCAGTTGTTGAACAATCCGACGCAACCTGATTGCTCCGATGCGCAGATCAATTCGTCCACGCTCGTTCCAAATGGCGCGTCATCGGGCTTTGATCAGTTCCGGCGACAACTGGATCCAAGTGGATTCATTGGCGGCTCGCTGGCCACCATGCCTCTTCCGAACGCATACGACAACCCTGGCAACCTGGCGGCTAGCATACCCGATGGTTTGAACACAGCCACGCATCGTTGGGTTCGAACGAACCACGGAGCTGACAACTTATTCGGTGTCGGCCAGGACAATGAACGGCGGCAGATCAACGTAAAAATCGATCACAACTTCAGCGATCGCCACAAGATCGGTGGATCGTACAGCTATGAAATCGACAAGTCCGACGATGCTGCTCTCCCAATTTGGCCCACGGGATATTTCGGTGCGGATATCCGGCACCCTCAAGTCTTGTCCGTCAACTTCACCTCGACATTGTCGGCTTCGGTCCTGAACGAAGCGCGGTTCGGACTCTCACGGACGGGCGCGAATACTGTTGGAGCACCGGAACGTGAAGATATTGGGGCAGACGTCCGAGCTCAGCTGCTTCAGGTTAACGGTCAGCCGGTCTATACGAACCTGGCCAGCGGCCCACTCACCTTCGGGTATGGAATCATCGACGGTATTCTGTATGAGAGCCGCGAAGTCAGTCCGCGATGGGTGTACGGCGACACGGTCAGTTGGACAAAGGGGAAACATTCCTTCAAGTTTGGCGGTGAATACCGATTGTCGAGTACCAAATCCACGCTGGGAGGCAGCGTCCAGGGCGGACCCACCCGTCCCAGGGCATTTATCGGGAATGCTCCCCTGGCCCCTGTATCCGGTATCGGGAGAAATGGTTTGGCCGGCACCGTCGCTACCGGAAACCAGTTCACGGCTGAAAGCCTGCTCACGTTCCTGGCGGGCTCCCTCGGAAATTCTGGAACCTTCGGTAGTCCTTCCCAGGGGCGCTTCATCAATGAGCTGAATGGGCAATGGAATAACTTCCCCGACGAACGCCAGAAGATTCGCGATATTGCACAGAATGAACTCGGCACTTTCTTTAAGGATGACTGGAAGATAACGCGGGATCTGACACTCAATCTCGGAGTGCGATGGGACTACTACGGAGTGCCGTGGGAAAGGAATGGATTGACGACTGCCTTGACCGGTGGAGGCAACGCGCTTTTCGGAATCTCCGGTCGAAGCTTTAACGAGTGGATGAAGCCCGGGCAGCGTGCGGATCTGATGGAGCTGATCTATGTCGGTCCGAATTCGCCGAACGAGGATCAGAAAATCTATAAGCGCGATTGGAACAATTTCGGCCCTGCGATTGGCTTTTCCTGGCAACCTGGCTGGGGCGGCCAGGGCAAAACGACTGTGCGCGGCGGATACCAGATCCAATACCTCGGAGGCGGTCGCGGATTCATTCTCGACACAGCCATTGGCAATCCCCCGGGTAGCAGCAACACTGCAAATTACGTCGTCCCTGCCACGGATCCTTATTTCAGCCTCGAGAAACTCGTTAACACTCCCAGCCTGGTACCGGTCCAGCCGACATTCCTGCCGTCGCCAACCTCGACAATCATACCGGTGACGGACCGCACAGGGCTGCTCAATGCGTTCGATCCAAATTACCTCGCCCCGTACATCCAGAATCTCACTCTGTCGGTGACACGCAACATAACGTCGAGAGTCACCCTGGATCTTCGATACATCGGCACGCTCAGCCGCAAGCTCTACTCGAACATGGATCTGAACGCCCCCAACTTCATCTACAACGGTCTGAAGGAAGCGTTCGATGCCGCGAGACGAGGCGATGAATCTCCGCTGCTCGATACCATGTTCGCGGGGCTAAACATCGCGGGTACTCCAGGGGTGTCCTGTATCAATCCCACCGCTACAAACCCCAGTGCGACGACCCCGTGTGCACCGGTAGGGACTTTCAATTCCGCCGGCATTTTCCAGACCGGTGCAATGCACTTGCGATCGGCAACTGCAACGCGAAACAACCTGGCAAACGGGAACTACATGGCGATCGCGAACACGTTGAACACCCTGACCAACGCGGTGTCCGGAAGCCAGACCGGATCGGTGCTCCGGTACAGTGGGCAGTTCCCCGAAAACTTCATCAAGACCAATCCGCAGGTGAGCACATCGGTAATGGAAACAAACCTCGGACATTCGAACTACCATTCCGTCCAAACCCAGGTTTCGCTCCGTCCAACTGCCGGTTTCAGCTTGCAGGCAACCTACACCTTCAGCCGTAACCTCGCTCAGGCTCCAGGTGGAGGAGCAAATGGAACAGGCGCATTGTTCACAGATCCGACGGATCGGATGGCGGATTACACTCTTGCACCTTCACACCGCAAACATTCTTTCGTGAACTATGGCACGTTCAGTCTGCCGTTCGGACCCAACAAAAGCTTCTTCAGCAACGCGACTGGATTCTGGGCGCGGCTTGCCGAGAACTGGCAGGCGAGCTGGATCCTGAATCTGACTTCCGGCAGTCCCGGCAACTTCACAGGTCAGAGCATGCTCTACGCCTTGGGAGTGCCGGACGTTGTCGGCCCATTCGATCCCAAGAATCAGAACTTCGAATGGGTCGAAGGCGGGAGAGAGGGAAACATGTTTGCGGATGCCAACGGCAAGGCGGTGTATGAAAGGGTCAGAGATCCTCAATGTCAGAATTCCAGCCTTGTCATGACCGCTCTACAGAGTAATTGCACGCTCAATGCGGTCAGGACTGTTGGAACAAATCAGGTTGTGTTGCAGACTCCACTTCCGGGAACGCGCGGCACTCTTGGTCAGAATCGCTTTGAGAACTTGGGCAACTGGGCAGCCGATATGGCCGTCCAAAAGCAGGTTCGAGTCAGCGAATCCAAAAGCGTGACCGTCCGGCTGGATGCCACGAATATCTTCAACCATCCTACGCCGGGCCAGGGCGGACTCTTTGCTCCTGCGGTTGGCGCGTCGGACCTGGGACTGCAAGGCCTCAACAACTTCGGCGCCGTGACTACCAAGTCGGGCAATCGCAGATTCCAGCTCAAAGCGCGATTCGACTTTTGAGTGTTGCCGGCAGGTGAAAGGCAAGCGAAACTCCCCTCCTCGTCAGAGGAGGGGAGTTTGCCTATTCCTCCTCGTCCTCTTTCTTTACGTCTCGCCTACGCTACCTCAGGCCCAGCAACAACCTGTCGCTGTTCGCCTCCTTGCGGTCCATACCGAAGCTGAAGCTGCAAAGCTGCGCAGTCAATACCAGGCGGGAGCTTCATTCGAAGCGTTGGCGAGTGCTTACTCCACCGATTCATCCGCAAAGGACGGTGGCTACCTCGGACTTGTTCGCCCTTCCGATCTGACGCCTGAACTACAGCGGGCTCTCGAGAGGTTGGCAGCGGGACAGGTCAGCGCCGTCATACCGATGCGCGGTGACTACATTCTGCTGCAGCGCCTGAGCGTAGAGGAAACAAACTGGGTCGTGGCACAAGACGCGGGTCTTCAGGCTTACCAGCAGGATCACTATGAAGAAGCCGCCCAACATTTCAAGGAAGCCGTTGCGCATGGAGAGAAACTCACCGGGATGGTTCAGCACCTGGAGGACAGTCTGCACGGCCTGGCTGAAGCCTACCACGTCCAAAAGAAATACGCCGAGGCTGAACCTGTCTATCGTCGCTATATCGCGGTTCGCTGGGGTGGGCGAGGAACGCCCGAATTGCTGGACCGATTCTCCACGCTGCTTGCTCAGTCCTTCTTCAAGGATGCCCAGTTTGATGAGGCATTCAAGAAGTTCCAGGAGGCTTTGGTCGCCGCGTCTCCAAACCGGGAACTCTATCAGGCAATGGCCGGCATACTCTTCAAAGCTGAACTCATGCCTGAAGCAGAGAAGGTTATTTCCCGCGCAGGGCAAGTGTTTCCGGAATCCAGAGAGGTTGAATTCGACGCGGGCCAGCTTTACCGGCATATCGGCAAAGTCAATAAAGCGCTTGAGCTGTTTGAAAATACCACCAGAATGAAAGCACCTTCCGTTATCGATCCCGCCGTGGACCGCCTGCAGCAGACCGTGATCTACCAGAAGATCGGAAGCATTCATGCGGAACTTGTTGAGTCTGACAAAGCGATAGCTGCGTACAAGAAGGCACTCGAGATCATGCCGGATAGCGCGGAATCGCGCCTTGCGTTGGGGGACGTCTACTCGCGCATGGGCCAATCGGCGGACGCTCTGAATGAATACAATAATGTCGTTCGGTCGGATCCTCGCAATCCAGCAGCGTACTTTCGTATTGCAGATATCAACCTGCGCATGGAGCGTTTCTCTGAAGCCGCTGCCGCAGCCGAGAGAGTTTTGGCTATCGACCCGACACACCACAAGGCTCATTACGTCCAGGCTATGGCCCTTGTCCGCATGGACCGGAGAGAGGATGCGGAGAAAGTGCTCGAGCTCTACCGCAAGCTCGAAGCGGACACACGATCCACAACGGATCGCGCCCGAACGATTGAGGTTCTTAATAGAGGTGCCGCGGCGATCTGGCTTGAAGGGCGCCGTGATGAGGCGCTCGCGGCATTTCTGAAGCTCGTCGAGTCTTACCCGGACGCACCCGCAATTTATCTCAATCTTGGATGGGTGCAGAGCAGACTGGGTCGCCATCAGGACGCCGCTGCCACGTTCGAGAAGATGCTGAGTCTCGGCACCGAAGACAATTTCCTTGTGCACTGGAATCTTGCTCAGGAGTACAAATTGCTCGCGGAGATGGAAAACAGTCGCCGGCGTAACGTCCTCTACCTTCAAAGACTCGACGCGGCGCTGGAGTCGGGGCTCAATTGGGCGGCCGACTGAAGGCAATGCGAAATCTGTTCCAATGCTTTTTCGGGGCTCACGCGACAGCGCTAATCGCTGCGTCTATCGTCGTCCTCGGGACCGCATTCCAGCAGACTGCCCCCGTGACTTTCTCCAACGTTGCGGCTCAGGTTGGCATTCACTTCAAACATCAAAACGGCGCGTCACCACAAAAATACATGCCGGAAACCATGGGCGGCGGTGTCTTGATTTTCGACTATGACGTCGATGGATGGCCGGATGTTCTGCTGATTAACGGCGGTTCGTTTGTCGACACCCGCGCGGCCGCCGCTGCGCGTCACGAGCTCTATCGGAACAACGGGAACGGGACGTTTACGGATAAAACGGCAAACTCCGGCATTGGCGTGGCTGGTTACGCTATGGGTGTGTGCTCGGCCGACTTTGACAACGACGGATGGCCCGATGTTTACATCACGGGCGTTGGATCCAACAAACTGTACCGCAACAACGGGAGCGGTGCGTTTCTTGATGTCACTGCCAAAGCGGGCGTGGGCGGCACAGGCCTCTGGAGCTCCAGTTGCGCCTTTGGCGATATCGACAATGACGGCGATGTCGATCTCTTTGTGACCAACTACGTCGACTTTACGGTCAATAACAACAAGTACTGCGCTGCGGCAGGCGACATTCGCGTTTACTGTCATCCCAACGTCTACAATAGCCTTCCTAACATCCTCTATCGCAACAACGGCGATGGCACCTTTACGGACATCACAAAAGAAGCGGGCGTGTATCGGACAGACGGCAATGGACTGGGCGTTGTTTTCGGCGACTACGACAACGATGGATGGATCGATATCTACGTTGCCAACGACTCTGTGCCGAATTTCCTCTTTCACAACAAAGGGAAGGGAAGTTTCGAGGAAGTCGGTTTTTGGGCCGGTGTTGCGCTTGGCGTTGAAGGACGGCCGCTGGCGGGAATGGG
>Ga0070675_100000449_pt1 | contig 28086 bp, 26 predicted proteins | sample KBSM43metaG_FD_65343 | JGI IMG/M metagenome (GOLD analysis project Ga0070675, IMG submission 65343) | Miscanthus rhizosphere microbial communities from Kellogg Biological Station, Michigan, USA - KBS M4-3 metaG | ecosystem: Host-associated > Plants > Roots > Rhizosphere > Soil ... | reverse complement strand
GGGGCCGGCGGCAGGCGGGGCTCACTTCGGTGGAGCTGGCGGAGGGATTTGAACCCCCGACCCGCTGATTACAAATCAGCTGCTCTACCGGACTGAGCTACGCCAGCCAGACAAAGAGCGAATTATAGCACTTCCCGTGCCATCAACAACATCCCCGGCCGCCGTCAAGAGGGTTTATTTTCTTGGTTTGCGCCCCTCCACCCGCCGTTGTCGAACGGCTTCGAACAGCACTACGCCTGCGGCGACCGATACGTTCAAGCTGCCAACGTGCCCGCGCATCGGAATGGACGCCAGCCGATCGCAGCGCTCCCGCACCAGACGCCGCAAGCCGGTTCCTTCTGCTCCGAGAACCAGCGCGGTTGGCAGCGTCAGGTCGATGGCGTCATAGGCATCGGCGGTTTCGGCCGCGAGTCCGACGGTCCAGACGCCCGCCTCTTTCAATTCCTCCACAGCGCGCGCGATGTTGACGACCTCGGCAATCTTCACGTGGGCAAGAGCGCCCGCGGATGCTTTGGCGGCGACGCCGCCGCGCGACGCCGCGCGACGGCTTTGAACCACGATGCCGTCCACGCCAGCTGCATCCGCCGTTCGCAGGATGGCGCCAAGATTGTGTGGATCCTCGATGCCATCGAGCACTACAACGAGCGGCGCTTCGGCCGCGCCGTTAACGATCTCCTCAATGCTGTAATCGGCGGCTTCCGCGATCTCGGCGATCACGCCTTGATGGACGCCGCGGCGTGAATCGCGATCGAGGCTGTCGGCCTCGACTCGCCGGACGCGCACGCCGCGCTCACCCGCGAGCGCAAGCAGCTGCTTCAGCCGATCGTCGGCGCGTTCGCCGACGCGAAGCTCTCTGACGCGTCCCGCGCGCAGAGCCTCGAGCACTGGATTGATTCCATAAATGATCACGCGTGGGGGTCCGATTTCTCAAGCTCGTGCAGAAAGGTGGCGGCGCGATCGCCCACGCTCAGGATCGGCCGAATCCCGGCGGAAGGCGCCAACGCCGCCCCCCGCTCGATCAGCGGTACCGCCAAGTCGAGCTCGAGTCCTTCGGCTTGGCCCGTCAGCGCGAGGCGGATGGGATGGAACAGCGCTTTGCCCTTGGCGCCCGTGTGCTCGCGGATACGTGCCGCCATCGCGCGGAACCTTTCCTTATCGACGAGCGGCTCTGACTTCGCGGTTTCTTCAGCAAGCGCCGTGATCACGCGGCGCGCGTCGGCGGCTTCGCTGCGTACGGCGGGATCGCCGAGCGCGGCCGCGGCCGAGTAGTCGAACAGAAAGTGGAGCCGCGCCGGCACCTGATCGAGAACATCCACGGATTGCGCCGCGATCGCCACGGCACGCGACAGAAATGCCGACGCCGTCGCATCCCGGATTCCGGATCCTGAATCCTGAATCCACCCCTGCCGCCCGAGAATCGGCAGCGTCAATACCATCAGCCGTTCGGGTGATGCGAGCTTCAGATAGTGCCGGTTCACCCACGCAAGCTTCTCCGGATCAAAGACGCCCGCGCTTTTGCCAACGTCCTCGATGCGAAACCGTTTGGCGAGCTCGCTGAGGGGCAGCAGTTCCTGATTCTCGCCCGGCGACCAGCCAAGCAGCGCCAGGTAGTTCGCGAGCGCCTCCGGCAGGTAGCCGCGTTCCTGAAATTCGCCGATGGAGGTCGCGCCGTGTCGCTTTGACAGTTTCGAATGATCGGACCCGAGCACGTTCGGAACATGTCCGAAGCGCGGAGGCGTCCACCTGAACGCCTTGTAGAGGAGCAACTGCCTCGGCGTATTCGAAATGTGATCTTCGCCACGAATCACATGGCTGATCTCCATGAGGGCGTCATCAATCACGACGGCGAAGTTGTACGCAGGAACGCCGCCGGAGCGCACGAGGACGAAATCGCCGATGACATCGGTCATGAACGACACGCGTCCGCGAACGAGATCATCGAAGGCGATCTCGCGATCGCCATCGGGTACGCGGAACCGGATCACCGCGGGCTCGCCAGCGTCGATGCGTTTGCGGGCTTCGTCCTGTGTGATGTTCCGGCAGCGGCCAACATACTTCGGCGGCTGCATGTTCCGCAGCGCCTGATATCGATCCATTTCGAGCTGCTCTTCGGAGCAGAAGCAGTGGTACGCCTGGCCGCGCGACATCAGCTCGACGGCGTGCGCGCGATAGATATGCAATCGCTCCGACTGGCGATATGGACCGTGCGTCCCACCCGAATCGGGTCCTTCGTCCCAGTTCAGTCCGAGCCACCGCAAATCGTCGACCGCAGAACCTTCCGCTTCCTTTGTCGAACGTGCGAAGTCGGTGTCTTCGATGCGCAGGACGAACGTGCCGCCCGCGCCCCGCGCCATGAGCCAGTTGAACAATGCCGTTCGCGCGTTGCCGACATGCAGCTGACCAGTCGGGCTCGGTGCGAACCGCAACCGCAAAGGTGAGGTGGCGGTCATTTTTACAGTGCTGAGATCAGGGCGACAGCGTGGACGGCGATTGCCTCGCCGGTGCCCGTGGCGTCGACGCCTTCGTTCGTCTTTCCTTTGACGCTCACCTGGCGCGGCTCGATGCCGATGGCGCGTGCGAGGCTCGCGCGCATGGAGTCGACATAGGGCGAAAGCTTAGGCTGCTGAGCGATGACCACGACATCGACATTGGAAACGTGATAGCCGGCTGCGTGCACCACCGCGACAGCGCGCTTCAATAAGTCGACGCTGTTCGCGCCTTTGAACATCGCATCCGTATCCGGGAAATGGCCGCCGATATCGCCAGCACATGCGGCGCCCAGGATCGCGTCGGTCACCGCGTGGCACACGGCGTCCGCGTCGGAATGCCCGTCCAGACCCTTGTCGAACGGAATGGCAATGCCACCCAGGATCAGCGGACGGCCCGGCACAAGCCGGTGCAGGTCATATCCATTCCCAATCCGGATCGCGGCCACACGACCATTTGCCGCCGCAAGACGTTCGGCGATTTCCAGATCCTCGGGTGTCGTGATCTTGAGGTTCCGCGGATCACCATCGACCAGATACACCGAGTGTCCCGCCTGCTCGGCAAGCATCGCCTCATCGGTGGCATCGGACGCAGTGGACGCCAGCGCCAACGCGTCACGCAGCACGCCGACCCGGAACGCTTGCGGCGTCTGCGCGAGAAACACTTCTTCACGCGGGATGGTGCCGCGGATGATGCGCGACCCGTCGGTGCGTTTCACCGTGTCTCGGGCCTGGAGCGCCGCAATCGCGGCGCCATGCTTCGCCGCGGCGTCGACCGTCCGCTCGATCAGCGCGCTGGACACGAGCGGCCGCGCCGCGTCGTGAATCACGATTATCTGGGAGCTTGGCGCAACCGCACCGAACGCGTTCGCCACCGAATCCTGTCGCCGCTCGCCGCCTTCGACGATGATGACGCTGTCCAGGTACGAAGGAGGGTTGACCGCCAGTTCCGACGGAAGCGCGACGACGACTTCGTCGAACCCGTAACCCTGCAGAAAGGCGTCAACGGTCCGCTTGAGGATCGGCACGCCCGCCAGCGTCTGAAGCTGCTTCGGCTGCGAACCTCCAAATCTCGAGCCGCGCCCGCCGGCAGCGATAATCGCGGAAACGTGCACGATTTGATTTTATCTGGTTGGTCGTCGGTGGTTAGTGGTTCGTAGGCACGAGTGGTTCGTTGAGATCGGGCACGAACGACCAACCACTAACCACCAACCAGTCGGGCCGTCTCACGGCACCCCGTGTACTGCCGCATCCGTTCGGATGTCACGTTCATCGCGTGCGTCACACGTGCGCTGTCCACCTCGCGGGGTGCGAACACGACGAGCATGCCGCGCGTCGTCGCCGTCGTCACCATGGTTCGGGCGGAATCGGATGTCGGGTTGCCGAACGGTCCGTCGCGATCGACGAGCGTGATGCGCCCGTCCACGTGGACATCATCTTTGCGGATACCTGGATACGATTCACCGTCACGTCCGATCCGGAGCGTCACATCGCCCTGGATTTTCGCGGCGTCGTACAGCCCGTACGGCAACTGGAACTCGAACGAGCACCAGTTGCAAACGTCGACCATCGAATTGATGCGCGGCAGCGCATCTCCCTTGCGGACCCGCCGGAGCAGCGCCTCTGATGACGGGCGCGTCTTGGTCGGATCGATCCCCACACGCTTGTACATCGTCCGAACCGCAGTCGTTTCCGCCGGCGGGTTCATCCGCACCGCGGCTTCAGCGGCGGCGAGAGGCGCATCCAGACCGTGGTCGTGCTCAACGACGGTTGCGCCGTCAAACCAGAGCACACCTGCCCGGACGATCGATGCAAGATGCGGATCAACAGTGAATGTCACGGCAAGAGCGTCGGCAGGCTGACGCCGGTCCTCACATGTGCACCCATTCAGCCCTGCGAGGCAGTGCGGACGACACGCGAGCGACGTCGAACCGTGCGACGTCGGATTCAGCCTGCGGCGCGATGACGTCACGCATCCGCGCGGCAAAGGCCCTCGCCGCTCGCGGATCGGCACCTGCAAGACCTGTCGTATCGACGGGCTCGTGGACGATCAGTTTGACGCGTCCAGGGTAGGTCGCCAGTCGTCCTTTCAGCATGATGTGGCGGCTGCCGACGATCGAGATCGGCACCACGGGCAACCCCGCTTCGAGAGCCAGGTAGAAGCTTCCGCCCTTGAACGGCGCGACGCGCCCGTCGCGGCTCCGTGTTCCCTCGGGAAATACGATGAGCGATAGCCCTTCCTGCATCAGCTTCGATGCGCGGCCGAAAATCGCCGCGCGATCGGGTCGACGTCGATCGACGAGCATGTGTCCCGTCCGCCGCAGGTGCCACCCCAGGAATGGAAAGCGGCCCAGGGATTCTTTCGCGATGATGCGAATCTGGTACGGCAGCGACCAGAAGATGATGGGAATGTCGTAAATGCTCTGGTGATTGGCGACGAAGACGTAAGGCCGATCCCGCTCGAGACGTTCAAGTCCCGTGACCTCCACGTCGACACCGGTCGTGACGAGAATCAGGCGCGACCAGGTGCGCGCGCACCAGTGCGCGAACCGACCACTGCTCTGGAACAGGCTCGATGCGATCGACAAGGTACCCAGAACAATCGTGTAGACCGAGATGGCAGGGATCAGGAAAAAGACAGTCCGCCACCAGTGGTAGGGAGGCAATCGTAAATTTCTACTTGCCCGCCGTCGCAGGCGACGGCGGCATCTGCGAACGGGTTCGCCGCACCGGCTCGGCTTCGGCAGCGACTGCGCCCGTCGCGGGCACGGCCTGCGCTGCGGTCGCGGAATCGATGAAGCGGCCGAAGATCATCTTGCCGGCGGTCGTCTGCAGCACGCTCGTCACGACGACGTCAATGGTCTTGCCGATCATCTTCCGTGCATTATCGACTACCACCATGGTGCCGTCATCAAGATACGCGACCCCCTGGTTGTATTCCTTCCCCTCTTTGAGGATGAACACCTTCATCAACTCGCCGGGAAGAACGACGGGCTTCAGCGAATTCGCCAATTCATTGATATTGAGGACGGACACGCCGCGAAGCTGCGCCACTTTGTTCAGATTGAAATCATTGGTGACAATCTTTCCCTCGAGCGTGCGGGCGAGTTCGATGAGCTTCAAGTCGACTTCCTTCACTTCCGGAAAATCGACATCCGAGATCATGACGTCCACGCCCGCCATCTTCTGAATCTTCTGCAGGATGTCGAGACCCCGGCGGCCGCGGTTCCGCTTCATCGAATCCGATGAATCGGCGACAAACTGCAGTTCCTTCAGCACGAATTGCGGGATCACCAGCGTGCCATCCATAAAGCCCGTTTCGCAGATGTCGGCGATGCGGCCGTCGATGATGACGCTCGTATCGAGGATGCGGTAGCGCCGGCGAGGTCCGGTGTTGCGGAACAGGCCGACGATGCGCTCGGGCTCGAGCCACTCGGCGTTCCGCGCACCCATGACCAGGCCGATGTACGGCAGGCCGAGCAGGATGAGGCTGTGGAGAAAGACGACGCGCCGGTCGTTGACGTCGGCCCAATAAAGAGCCGCGCCGATCGTCTTTGCCGCCCCGAGACCGATCGCTCCGCCGAGTAGACTCCCAAGCATGTGCGTCATCGCAATGTGCTTCAGACGCTGCTCGAGAAAGATCACCAGCGCACCAAGGCCGACGCCGAATCCAAGGCTTTCCACCGGCTCGTCGCCAAGTGGTTGGAGCTGATAGGCGGCGTAGCTAACCGCCACTATGAATAGGAACCGTGCGATGACTGACCACAACATGAGCATTCCCTCGGGTTATGAACCGAAGATGTCGCGCTATGAGTGAGGGAACGTTAGAGCGGCGCGGGGGTGAAAATCAAGCGATCAACTGATCTAGCGCCTCGCCGACCGTTTTGACGCCGATTAGCTCGCATTCATGCCTCTCGACCGGGGTATCGGCTGAGGCATGGTCCACATTGGCGGCGGGAAGCACAATGCGGCTGAACCCCATCTGCACGGCTTCGCGGATACGGAGGGGCGCCTGTGGGATACCCCGGATTTCGCCGCTCAACCCGACCTCACCAAAAACCGCCGTCGAGGGCGACAGACCCCGGTTTCGCACGCTGGACGCGACAGCGGCGACGACGCTCAAGTCGGCGGCCGGCTCTTCGATGTTCATCCCACCCGCGATGTTCACATACACGTCATCGCCGGCGAGGCTGAGACCAGCTCGCTTCTCGAGGACCGCCAGGAGCAGCGACAGACGGTTCTGATCGATACCAATCGCCATCCGGCGGGCATTGCCGTAGGTGCTCGTGCTGACGAGCGCCTGAACCTCCACCAGGATCGGCCTCGACCCTTCGACACAACAGAGGACCGCCGAGCCTGGAGTGCCCGAGGCGCGCTCCGACAGAAACAATCGGGACGGATTGGCCACGGGGCGCAGGCCGCTGCCCGTCATCTCGAACACGCCGAGCTCGCTGACGGCGCCAAACCGGTTCTTGATGGCGCGGATGACGCGGTGTGAATGGTGCCGCTCGCCCTCGAAATACAGGACCGTGTCGACGACATGCTCCAGCGCCTTCGGTCCGGCGAGGTTGCCATCTTTGGTGACGTGACCGACGAGGACGGTCGGAATGTTCTGTCCTTTCGCCGCAAACAGAAACTGCGTGGCGGCCTCGCGCACCTGTCCAATGCTGCCGGGCGCCGATTGAAACTTGATGGAAAAGACCGTCTGTACTGAATCGATGACGACCAGCGCGGGCTTGAGGCGAGCGATTTCTTCGAGGATGCGTTCGATGCACGTTTCCGACAGCAGGTAGAGCGGCGCTGCACCGACACCGAGCCGGTCGCCGCGGCTCTTGATCTGGTGCTCGGATTCCTCGCCGGACGCATAAAGGACTGGTCCGACGTTGGCGGCGAAATGGGCTGCGGCCTGCAGCAACAGCGTGGACTTGCCAATGCCCGGTTCGCCACCGAGCAGCACGAGCGATCCCGGCACGACGCCGCCTCCGAGGACGCGATCGAACTCCCCGATCCCGGACGACAGACGTTCCGCGTTGGTGGTCTCAACTTCTGCGTACAACTTCGCCGCGGTGGATGTACTAAACTGCGCGTATCGATTGGCCGCCCTGCCCGCCGAAGCGGAACCGGATTCATCCGCGAAGGCGGGCCGTTCCTCGACAAACGAATTCCACGCGCCGCATTCGACGCATTTCCCCATCCACTTCGGCGATTGCGCGCCGCACTCTTGGCAGACGAAGACGATTTTCGGCGGTTTCACGCGTACACCCTTTCAATCCTCGATCCGATGCGGCAGACGACCTCGTAGGGAATCGTGCCGATGGCCGCCGCCATCTCGCGGGCGTCGATTTGCTGCCACGACTCGTCGCCCTGACGCCCGATGATCACCACTTCGTCGCCGGGCGACACGTCCTCGAGATCGGTCACATCAACCATCATCATGTCCATCGAGACGGCGCCGACAATCGGCACCCGTCGTCCGCGGATCAATACCTGTGACCTGCCGGACACACGCAAGTCGATGCCATCAGCGTAGCCGGCCGGAATGACAGCGGTGGTCACGGGCTTGCCGGCCTCGAACCGCAGGCCGTAACCGACGCCTTCCCCGGGCCGGACGCCCTTCACTGCGACGACACGACTGGTCAACGACATCACGGGTGTGAGAGGAATCGTGGCGGCGAGCGGCGGCGGGACGATGCCGTACAGCATCAGTCCAGGACGCACCATGTCGTACCAGACGCGCGAGTCGCGCAGCGTCGCGGCACTGTTCGCCGCATGAATAAGAACGCTATAGGGGCCGGCTTCAGCCGGCGCGCGGCGCGGACCCTGTGGGTCCGCGATGCCGCCGATTGTCTTCAGTGCCACCTCGAAATTCTTCCGCTGCAGATCGAAGAAGGGACTCTCTGGTTCGTCAGCCGTCGCAAAGTGCGTGTAGATCGCGTCGAGCCGCAGGTTCGAGCTGGCCAGCAACTCTGGCAGCGTGCGCCGCAGGTTGTCGTGACGAAATCCAAGGCGGTTCATCCCGGTGTCGATCTTCAAGTGATAGCCGAGTGTCGTCTTGCGCCTGGCGGCCGCGGCCTGAACCGCGCGCGCCGCGGACGGCGTCGAGATCGTCGGCGTCAGCGAGAATTCGAACAGGCCGTCGAGATCGCTGACGCTGAGCGCGCCAAAGACCAGAATCGGAGCGCGGACACCGGCGCGCCGGAGCACGACGGCTTCCTCGATATCAGCGCATGCGAGCAGATCCGCACCCGCCGCTTCGAGCGCGAGCGCAACCCGTTCGGCTCCATGCCCGTAGGCGTTCGCTTTGACGACGGCAATGACCTTCGGCACGCGTCGCGGGCCCTTTGGGCCCGCGGATGTTGCCTTGGGATCGGCGGATCCTTCCGCGAGAAATTGTTGAATCGCTTTGAAGTTGGCCTGCAGCGCCGCGAGATCCACGTGCGCAACGGTGCTTCGGATCACGCGACAGAGTGTCCTCTGAAAATGGCTCCCGACCCCATTTATGCGCCGGGAGCGAGACTCGCGAAGCGCGTCTGCTCGCGGAGGAACGCGAGGCGCACGATGCCGGTCGGGCCGTTGCGTTGCTTGGCGAGGATCAGCTCCGCGGTTCCGGCGTCCGGGTTGTTCGGATCCCGGTTGTACGCATCATCGCGATAAATGAGGATCACGACATCGGCGTCCTGCTCGAGGGCGCCGGATTCGCGCAAGTCCGAGAGCTGCGGGCGATGGTCTGAGCGCGATTCGGGTGCGCGCGAAAGCTGCGAGAGCACAACGATCGGCGCGTTCAATTCCTTCGCCAGGCCTTTCAGCGATCGCGAGATCGAGGCAAGTTCCAGCGTCCGGTTCTCATAGCGGCCGCGCGCGCTCATCAGCTGGATGTAATCCACCACGATGAGGCTCAACCCGTGCTCCGCCTGGAGCCGCCGCGATTTCGCGCGCATCTCCAGCACACTGATATTTGCCGTGTCGTCGATGAACAGCCGCATGCTGCTCAATTTTTCGAGCGCGTGCGAGATGCGGCTGTAGTCGCGGTCGGCGATGTGACCGCTCATCAGCCTGTGGCTGTCAATCTGCGCTTCGGAGGTGAGCAGCCGGATGAACAGCGACTCCTTCGACATTTCGAGGCTGAAAAAGCCGACGGTGTGCTCGCCCTGGACGGCGACATGCTGCGCGATGTTGAGCACGAGGCTCGTTTTCCCCATCGACGGCCGCGCGGCGATGATCACCAGGTCGCCCGGCTGCAATCCGCGCGTCATCTCGTCGAGATCGACAAATCCGGTCGGCACGCCCGTCACCAGGCGCTTGTGCTCGAACAGCTGCTCGATTTTCGGAAAGCTTTCGTTGACCAGCTCGCGCATCGGCACGAAGCCGGCCTTCAACCGGTCGTCGGCAACGGCAAAGATCGAGCTCTCCGCCTCGTCGAGAATCAGGTCCGATTCCTGATCGGCTTCGTACGCGTTCGTGAGAATCTTGTTCGCCGCGTAGATCAGGTTGCGCAGCGTCGCCTTTTCCTTGACGATCCTCGCGTAGTACTCGACGTTGGTGGCGCGCGGCACGCCGTCGACGAGCGACGCGACGTAGGCAGGGCCGCCGACTTCCTCCAGGTCGCCGCCGCGGGAGAGTTCCTCCTTCAGCGTGATGAAATCGATCGCCTCACCGCGTTCGCTGAGCGCGACCATGCGATCAAAGATGCGCCGGTGCGCGTCGCGGTAGAAGTCACGCCCGTCAATGACCTGCGCCGCAGTGTTGAAGGCGTCGTTGTGAACCAGAATCGCGCCAAGCACGGAACGTTCAGCTTCGAGGTTGTGCGGAAGCGTACGTTCAGCAGTTGCGATCGTGTCGGACATGGGGGATGTCTGCGGGAAAACGGGAGTCTAACACGGCGACTCCTCTGGGGTTTGCCATAACGAATAGGACGATCGTCCCATGCATGACCTGACAACCGGCTCGCTGTCGCGACATTTGCTCAAGACATCCAGCTTCATGTTGATCGCGATGGTGTTTCAGACGCTGTACGTGCTGATCGATTTGTACTGGGTCGCGCGTCTCGGCACCGATGCGGTGGCCGCCGTCGCGGTCAGCGGCAATCTGATGTTCTTCGTGCTGGCGGCGACGCAGATGCTCGGCGTCGGCACGACGACGCTGGTCTCGCACGCGGTCGGGCGCAAGGAACATGACACGGCGCGACTGGTCTTCAATCAGTCGCTCGGCCTCGCCGCGACGCTCGGGGTGCTGTTCCTCACGATCGCGCTGTTGCTGCGCCTGCCGTACGCGACCAGCCTCAGCGCGGACGCGGAAACCGCCTCGCTTGCAGCTGCGTACCTGACATGGTTCATTCCATCATTGGCGCTGCAGTTTCCGCTGGTCGCGATGGGCGCCGCGATGCGCGGCACTGGGAACTTCAAGCCGGGGATGATCGTGCAGAGCGCGACGATCATCATCAACATCGTGCTCGCGCCGATCTTGATCTTTGGTTGGGGGTTCGGAGTGCGTCTCGGCGTCGGCGGTGCGGCGATGGCGACACTCATTGCCATTGTCGTTGGCAACATCTGGATGGCGCTCTATTTCCGGCGGCACGATTCGGATCTGACCTTTTCGACCGCGCGCATGCCGCCGCAGCGACATCTGTGGACGAAGATGCTGAAGGTCGGCCTGCCGGCGGGCGCCGAATTCGGCATGATGACGGTGTATCTGCTGGTCATCTATATGGTGAGCCGTCCGTTTGGCGCGAGCGCGCAGGCGGGATTCGGCATCGGGATGCGGATTATTCAGGCTTGCTTCATGCCGGTGGTCGCGCTCGGCTTCGCCGTGGCGCCCGTGGCGGGACAGAACTTCGGGGCACGTCGGGCGGATCGGGTGAAGCAGACGTTCTATGTGGCGGCGGGCATGGCAACGGCGGGAATGATCGCCGTATTCCTCGCGTCGCAAGTGGCGGCCCAATCGATGATGCGTGTCTTCACCAACGAGGCAGCGGTCATTGCCGTCGGCGAGGAATACTTGCGGATCGTGTCCTGGAGCTACATCGCGTCGGGGATTATCTTCGTGGCCTCGAGCATGTTCCAGGCGATGGGCAATACGATTCCCTCGCTCGTCAGCTCGTTCACACGTATCGTGGGAACCGCGATACCGGTGATGTATCTGTCGAGGGTACCCGGATTCGCCCTGCGGTGGGTCTGGCTGCTGTCGGCGGTGACGATCTTCGCGCAGCTGACGATCAGCCTGTTGCTGCTGCGGCGCGAGTTCCGCCGGCGGCTGGCGTTTGTTGCCGCCGACGCTCCAGCGTCGGCGGCAGCTTCGTAGGGACCGGCTTTGACCGGCCTACCTCAGGAGCCGGCCCGCCTTAGGCGGTCGGCGTCTCCGCGCCTTCCTTGACGACCTTCACCTTCAACGGCGCCGTCACTTCGCGATGCAGCTTCAGCGGCACGTCGTGCTCACCGATTGTCTTGATCGGTTCAGGCAGGATCAACTTGCGCCGATCGATCTCGAACCCCTTCGTCTTGAGGAACTCGGCGATGTCGGTCGCGGTCACCGATCCATACAGCTGCTCGGTGTCGCCCACGCGCCGCGCGATGGTAATGTCGATCGTCGCCAACCGTGACGCGATCGCTTCCGCTTGCGACTTCTCCTCCGCCTCGCGCGTCTCCATGATCTTCCGTTCGCGCTCGACGTGCTTCCTGTTCCCCTCGGTCGCGGGCAACGCGAGCTTGCGCGGCAGCAGGTAATTGCGCGCGTAGCCGTCCGAGACTTTCACGATCTCGCCGCGCTTTCCCAGTTTCTCGACGTGATCTCTCAGAATGACTTCCATGTCGCTACTCCGCCGTGTACGGGATGAGCGCCAGCTGACGGGCGCGCATGATCGCCGTGCGCAGCTTCCGCTGGTGCATCGCACACGTCCCAGAAATCCGGCGCGGCAGAATCTTTGCCCGCTCGGGCACGAACGGCATCAGGAGCTTCGTGTCCTTGTAGTTGATGTCATCGATCTTGTCCGAGCAGAACTTGCAGACCTTTCGTCGGCGGAACATCGGACGACGCTGGCCGTCCTTTCCCTGCTGGCCCTGCCCGCCCGCCTTGCCGCGGCCGCCGCCACCTCCGAACCCTCGTTTCCCGTTCATCGCTCCACCTCGGACATGTCAAACCGGTCCTCGTCTTCCACGTCGCTGCGTTGCCCTTCGCCCGGCTGCCGGTCAGGCGGCAATCCACGCGCGACCCGCCGCCTGCGGGACGCCTCGGTCCGCTTCGTCCGCGTCCGCTCGATCTTGACCTGATCTTCATCGACGCGGACGATGAGGTGACGAATGATCAGATCCGACACCTTCAGCCGTCGATCGATCTCTTTCATCAGCTCACCGCCGCCATCGATCGTTTCGAGGACGTAGGTGCCTTCCTTGTGGGGCCCGATTTCGTAGGCCAGCTTGCGGCGTCCCCAATTGTCGGTTTTGTCGATTTTGCCGCCAAGCCGTTGCGCAATCTGCTCCACCTGCGAATGCAGATCCGCGACCTGGGCGTCGGTCGCGTCCGGCGACACGACGTACACGAGTTCATACTTGCGAGTCATTGCTCTCCTTCTGGACTAAGCGGCTGCTGATGCAGCAAGGAGCTAGTCGTCAGTCCGGGTCCGTGGCGCCCGGGTTGTACGTATTCATCACCGTGGCGATGTCTTCCGCGGCAAACATCTCGGCGGCGTCCGCCGCCCGAGTGATGAACTCTCCGAGGGCCGACTGTTCGTCAGCCTCGAACTTCGAGAGCACGTGATCCGCGAGATCCCTTCGCGCATCGCCGCGCCCAACGCCCAGCCGAAGCCGGGCAAATTCCGTGGTCCCAAGCCGCGCAATTACCGACTTCAGACCGTTGTGCCCTCCCGCCGATCCACGCGCCCTGGCACGGAGCCGTCCGAAGGGCAACGCGACCTCGTCAACGACGACCAGCAGGTCGCCAATCGAGATGTCGTAATACCGTGCCAGCGCCGACACCGCTTCGCCGCTGTTGTTCATGAACGTCAGCGGCTTGGCCACCAGCAACCCGTCAGCACCGAACTTCTTCGCGATCATCGCGTCCGGGATCTGCGATGGCGCCATCGCGAACGTCAGATTGTGCCGTCGCGCGATCTCGTCGGCGACCACGAAACCGACGTTGTGGCGCGTATCCCGGTATTCGCGACCAGGGTTCCCGAGTCCGACGATGAGCTTCATGGCCAAGCGGCCCTGAAGGTCCGCCTCTACTTCTTCGCGTCCTCGCCTTCCTTCTCGGCCTTCCCCTTCTTGATGACTTCCGGTTCGGCCGGTGCCGCCGCCGCAGCCGCTGGTGCCGCCGCTTCGCCTTCCGCCGCTGTCGTCGCGGCCGATTCCTCGGCCTTCGGCATCACGACGTGGACCAGCATTGTCTCGCTATCGGTGACGGCCTTCCATTTCGGGTTGGTCGGAACGTCTTTTACACGAATCGACTGGTGGAGCATCAGCTCGCTCACATCAACGTCGATGTGCTCGGGAATGTCCGTCGGCAGGCACTGCACCTGGATTTCCCGCGTGACGAAGTCGAGCAAACCACCCTGCTGCTTGACACCGGCGGCTTCGCCCTTCACGAGGACAGGCACTGACACCACGATCTCCTTGTCCATCGCGAGCTGGTAGAAGTCGGCGTGCAGCAACTGGTGCGTGACCGGATCGAGCTGGTAGTCGCGAACCATGACGCGCGACTCGCCGCCGTCGAGCTTCAAATTGATCAGCGTGTTGGCGCCCGATTCAGAGTGGAGGATGCGGAGCACCTCCTTCGGGTCGACGGCAACGGGAACGCCTTCCGGCACTTGACCATCTTTGCGGGCACCGTAGACGACCGCCGGAATCCGGCCCGAGACGCGAAGGCGCCGCGCCTCGTTCTTCCCTCTGCCGTCACGCTTCATCGCTTCTAACGTTGCATCCATCGCTTTCCTCGCAGCCACGAACCACGGAGAGACGGCGGTCACGGAGATCAGAACAAGAAAGCTCCGTGTTCTCCGTGCCTCCGTGGTTCGTGAATACCCTCACACAAACAACGAGGAAACCGACGTCTCCTCGTGAATACTCCGAATCGCCTGGCCCAACAGCCTCGCAACCGACAGCACCACGATCTTCTTGCACTGCTGACCGGCCGGACCGAGGGGAATCGTGTTGGTCACAATCAGTTGATCGAGCGGCGAGTTTTCAATCCGATCGATCGCTGGCCCCGACAACACGCCGTGCACGGCGCACGCGAGCACCCGCTCCGCGCCAGCCGCTTTCAGCGCGCTCGCGCCTTTCTGAATCGTTCCTGCCGTATCGATGATGTCATCCTGCAGAATGCAGGTGCGTCCCTGCACGTCGCCGATGACATTCATCACTTCCGCGGACCCGTCCTCCGATCGCCGTTTGTCGATAATCGCCAGTTCGGCGTCGAGCCGTTTCGCATACGCACGCGCGCGCTCGGCGCCGCCGGCATCCGGCGACACAATCGTGAGCTGCGGATAATTCAGCCGCGAAAGGTATTCGATGATCACCGGCGCCGCGAACAGGTGGTCGACCGGAATATCAAAGAAACCCTGGATCTGCGCCTTATGCAAATCCATCGTCAGCACGCGGTTCGTCCCCGACGCGCTCAACAGGTTCGCCACCAGCTTGGCCGAGATCGGGACGCGCGGTTTGTCCTTTCGATCCTGCCGGGCGTAACCGTAATAGGGGACAACCGCCGTGATCCGCGCCGCCGACGAGCGGCGGAACGCATCCACCATGATCAGCATCTCCATCAGATGCTGATCGACCGGGTTCGACGTTGGCTGGACGATGAAGACGTCGGTACCGCGGATGTTCTCGTCGATCTGAAACGAGACCTCGCTGTCGGGGAAACGACGAAGACGCGCCTGCCCGACGGGGATGCCGAGGAAATCCGCGATTTCGCGCGTCAGCTGCGGATGAGCGCTACCCGAGAACACCTTCAGGTCGCCCAACCCTGTCGACATCAACCCTTCACCGCTCAGCGGCCTTCTCATCCTGCCGGTTCCTGTCGACGTGCCACGCGCCTCCAACGCAAACCTCCGCCCCGCCTCCGCGGCCCGCCTTCGCCGCTAACGCGGCTACGGCGAGGCAGGCTCGCCTTTGCACGCGCTTCGCGCGTGCTCCGGCGCGCAAGCTTGGTTGGGGCGGAAGGATTCGAACCTTCGAATACGGGATCCAAAGTCCCGCGCCTTACCGCTTGGCCACGCCCCACCACATGAGGTTTGGTACGGATCCGAACAACTAGGGGCGGTGCAAACGCTTAGTGTAGACGAGACTTCATCTCGTGAGCAAGGCAAGACGGCGGTCGAACGCCGCGTTGGGGCTCAGAAACGCACGCTCTTGCCTCGAGTCGCAACCGGTCGCGCTCGCCGTTCGTATTCACCACGTCCAAGCGATTCGGTCAGCAACACCCGCCAGCCGGCACCCTTCAAGTGATCGACCGCGCCTACCGCCTCCCGTCGTTTCTGAAACAATCCGAATACGGTCGAGCCGCTTCCCGACATCGAGGCTGCCAGCGCCCCCGCCCGCCGAAGCGCGGCTTTCATTTGATCGATTTCGGGATGGTGCCGCGCGATCGGTGCTTCGAGGTCGTTGATCATCTGCGCCGCGCGCGAAGGCCACGGACCTGGCACATGCTGCGGTTCTCTGGGCGCCCGGGACAGCTCCCGCTCGGAGTCGTACCAACCATACGCTTCACTGGTCGAGACGCCGAATCCCGGAATCAACAGCACGATCCAATGCCGCGGCAGGTCCGCGAGCGGGTACACCTCCTCGCCACGTCCAAGCCCGAGCGCGGTACCGCCCGACAGGAAGAAGGGGACGTCCGATCCGATGTGCGCGGCAACGTCGGTGAGCTGCGACGGTTTGACCGGCACGCGCCAAAGATGGGCCAGCGCCATCAACGCAGCCGCCGCATCGGCGCTGCCGCCGCCGAGTCCCGCCTGCAACGGAATCTGTTTATCGAGCTGCACGACGACATCCCGAACCGGACCGGCTCGCCGGAGCGATCGCCACAGCGTCTCGGCGGCACGCCAGATCAGGTTCGTCTGATCGAGCGGCACACCGGCAGTGCCGCATTCGATCGCAAATGGACCCGCCCGCAGAATGCAGCGCAGCGTGTCGTGAACCGCGATCGCCTGGAACACCGTCCGCAGCTCATGAAAGCCATCAGGACGCATGCCGAGCACGCGCAAATCGAGATTGATCTTGGCATGCGCGCGAATCGAGACGGACGTCATCGCGCTCCCAGCGGTCCGCTCTCCCTCAGTTCATCGAGCGTGATCGCTTCGGCATCGCGGGGCACGTTGACGTTGAACGCCGCGTCTTCCAGATCCTTGTTGGTTTCGATCTGCGACAAGCCCACGGTCAGGTCCACCATCAAGGCTGGTTGCGTCGCCTGAAGTCGCACCGTTTGCGGGAAGCCTCCACTCCACGCGGGGTATTCAATCTGCCAACCGGCTCGACGCGCGGCGCGCAGCGTCCACGTGCCGCCGGCCGTGGGTTGGAGAAAAATGGTGGCGCCGCCCGCCAGATCGATAGACGCCCATCCGTTGGCGTACCTGCGCCCCTCCGTCGGTTGGGGCGCGGCGACGACACAGCCAGTCAGAATCGCCTGGAGATCTGCCGGCCCGAGCGTCACGCCCGCGAGCGCACCAAGGATGTCTTCGGGCTTCGCTCCGCGCAGCACGCGCTCGTCACGCGGCAACAGCAACGTCGCGTTTTCTCCACGCGCCACGAGGATGAAGGCTGGGGGACCAAACGGCGCTACGCCTTCGAGCCGCATCGATGCGGGCCGCGCGAATCCCGCCAGCACGCGGCCGCGCAGCTTTTGACGTCCCGCCCGCCCCGAAAGCGCCATTTCTGCCGTCAGCGTCCGCACACCGACGCACGCCGCGGACAGCTGCATGTGCATCGCCCTGAAGTCGGGAAGTGGAATGCCTGGGTCGGTCGGAAGAGTAATGTGAGGGCGGGCGCACGAGGCGACAAATCCCAAAACCCAAATCCCAAGACCCAAATCCCAAAGACGGCGCGATAGCCCTTTCGCTTGGGATTTGGGATTTGGGATTTGGGATTTGGGATTTATCAGCGCACCTTACCGCGGGCGTCTGCGATTTTCTTTTCGACCGCCGCCTTGTTGATATCGCCTTCGTCCCCCTGCAACGCACGCGTCCAGGCGGCAATCGCGTCCTGCCATCGCCCCCGCTTGGCAAGCAGGTCGCCGTAGTGTTCCTGCACTGTCGCGTTGCGAAGCATCTGCTGTGCGGCGGGCGCGAGGTACTTCTCCGCCTCTTCGTAGTTGCCGCGCCGGTAGTACGCCCAACCGAGGCTGTCGAGGTAATTCGGATTGTTTGGCTCGATATCGAGCGCTCTGCGGACCAGCCGGATGGCTTCGTCGAGTTGGCGACCGCTGTCGGCCAGGAGGTAGCCCAGGTAATTCAGCGCGTCGGCGTTGCCCGGCTCAACGGAGACCAGCTGGCGAACCGTACGTTCGGCATCCGTCTTCCGTCCGGCGTTGTTGTAGAGATCGGCAAGCGACAGCAGGGTCGCCGAATCGTTTGGATTGGCCCTCGCAACCGGCTCCAACACACTGATCGCGCGAGCGGTGTCCCCCGTCTGCTGCAGTATGTGCGCCCGAAGCTGCGGAAACCGCAGATCGTCGGGGTGCTGCATCTGCGCCTGCGCCGCAAGATCGGCAGCGCGTTCGAGTTCGTTTGCCTTGACGAGCGCTCCAATCCGTCGCACCTTCAGTTCGCGGCTGTTCGGCGCGACAGAGAGCGCCTTCGTGTAGGAGTCGGCGGCGTCCTTGAATCGGCCAGCCTGTTCCTGGAACTGGCCGAGCATGCTGGCGACGCGTGGCTCGTCGTCGACGATATCCTGCAGCGCTTCGATCGCGTTGCCCATGTCGCGCGCCGCGACGTACGCCTGCGCAAGCGCGAGACGCCCCTGCACCGACAGCGGATTCTCGTTGACGACGCGCGTCAAAGCCTGAATCGCCTTGTCTACCTGGCCATCGCGGGTATAGAGGCGGCCCAGCGTGTACTGAAGGTTCAGATCCGTGAGGCCGGCCGGATTTTCAGTGACGCGCTCGAGGTGCGCGATACCTTGCTTCGCGAGTGCCGCAGCGGCAGTCTGTGCCGCCTGACCACGGCCAGTGTCCTCCGACCGCGCGGCGTAGAGCATGCCGAGCACGCGATGCGCCTCTGAATTGTCATCCTCAAGTTGCAGCGCTTCTTTGGCTACGCGCTCCGCGTCGTCTGCCGCGTCGCGACGCAGGAAGAACGCGGCGAGCTCCGCGCGGATTTCAGCGGAGCTGGGATCGGCGGCGACCCCTTTTTCCAGCGCCGCCTGCGCGCCTTTGGCGTCCCCGGATGCTTCGAGATGACGCGCAATCAAAAAGTCGTAGTACGCCTCCGCTGAGGTCTGCGCGACTGCGGGGCGCGGCAAGGTCAGAAACAACGCCGCGCCGAGGGAAATAAACGCGGCGTGCGTGATGCGCATTGGCAAGGGCATCTTAGCTCAGAATGCTATAGTTCGAGCGTGCCCATCGACGCCGAGTTGCTGGAAATTCTCGCGTGTCCCAACTGCAAGACGCCGGTGAAGCTGGTGAAAAACGGCACGGCGCTCAAGTGCGGCACATGCCACCGGGTGTATCCGATAAAGGATGACATTCCGGTCATGCTGATCGACGAAGCAACCATTGAGCCGGAAACCGTCAGCTAAGCATTCGTGGTCAACGTCGCAAGTCCGGCGGTTTCCTCCAACTCCCCGCAATCACCGATCACGAACAGCCGACCCAAAATACTGTTAGTCCGGCTACGGCTGATTGGCGACGTGGTGCTCACGACGCCGCTCATTGGCGCCCTCCGAAGGAGCTATCCCGACAGCCAGCTCACCTATGTCGTCGAAGCGGGTGCCGCTCCCGTCGTCCGCGGTAATCGTAATCTGACTGACATCGTTGTCGTCCCAAGGACCGGCGGTATGGCGCGTGTGCGTGACGACCTGACGCTTGCGCGGCAGTTGCGGCGGCGGCATTTCGATGTCGCTATCGATCTGCACGGCGGTCCACGAGCGGCGTGGCTTACATGGTCGAGCGGAGCGCCGGTTCGCATCGGTTACCGGATACAGGGTCGGTCATGGATGTATACGCATGTCGTGGCGCGGCCACGCGATGAAGCACCGCGTCCGAGCGTCGTCAACCAATGGGACCTGCTGGCGCCGCTCGGGCTCGAGCCGCCGGATCCAGCCCTCAATCCGCTCGAGATGGAAGTGGACGCGACCGCGTCAGCGTCGGTCGATCGCCGGCTGAAAGGCGCCGGCATCCGCGCCGCTCATCCCATCGTCGTGATTCACGTCAGCGCGGGAAACCCGTTTCGCCGATGGCCGCCGGAGTCTTTCGAGGCGCTCGTTGTCGCGGTAGCGCGCCGCGATCCGTCCCGACGGGTCATCCTGACGTCCGGTCCTTCCGATGCGCGCGCGGCAAAGGAGATCGCCGCGAGAGCGCGCGCGGTCCTGGGTCCGCTCGCGGGCGCCGTTCCGGAAATCGGCGAATTCGACCTGGCCGAACTGCGCGCGCTCGTCGCTCGCGCGGCGGTGTACATTGGGGGCGACAGCGGACCGCTTCATATTGCCGGCTCGACAACCACGCCGATCGTGGCGCTGTTCGGCCCGACGCTAGCCGAACGGTCGATGCCCTGGCGCGACCCGCAATGGTTTGCGGAGGCGGTCGATGCAGGGCCGCTCGAATGCCGGCCGTGCCGGCAACGCGAGTGCGCGCCGGGAGACTTCCGCTGTCTGACCCGCATTACCGCTGAACAGGTAGCGGGAGCGGCGGAACGAGCGATCGTCTCGATTGGCAATAACCGGGGAGCGGCGCGGACTCTTTGGGCCCGTGAGGCGAGCCTGGAAGGCTCGCCCCGTACACGAGAGGGAGCATGACCACTGCAGCGATGAGCGTCACGCATCCGCGGACCGCGCACGGACTCGAGCGCGCGACCGTCGTGCTGTTGCTCTGCTTCGTGGCGTCGCTGCAGATTTCGATTGCCGCCGCGAACATCCTGCTCGCGCTGATGCTGGTGTGCTGGACGGCCCAGCTCGTGCAGGATCGAACGGTCCCGGCGGTCCCCTATTTCTTCTGGCCACTCGTCGCGTACGCCGCGGTCACGGTTGCGGTATCAGCCTTCTCGCTGGATCCGGCGACGAGCATCATCGACGACAAGCAACTGGTGTTGTTCGTGATCGTGCCCGCGGTCTATCAAATCGCACGCGGCGAGCGCGCCTCGCTCGTCGTGGACGTCATCGTCTCGGTCGGCGCCGCGAGCGCCGCCTACGGCATCATCCAGTACGGCCTGCTGCATTATGACAATCTCGGTCGCCGCCCCGAAGGCGCCATGTCGCATTACATGACCTACTCGGGACTGCTGATGCTCGTCATCTGCGCAGCGGCGGCCCGTCTCATCTTCGGCCGGCAGGGCCGCACCTGGCCGGCGCTGGTGATGCCGGCGCTGGTCGTCGCCCTCGCGCTGACGCTGGGGCGCAGCGCCTGGATCGGCGCGTCGGTCGCGATCGCGTTGCTGCTGGCCTTGAAGGATCTCCGGCTCACAATCCTGCTGCCGCTGTTCGTCGCGGTGCTGTTTGCCGTCGCGCCGGGAACGGTCACCAAGCGCGTGATGTCGATCTTCGACGTGCAGGAGCCGACCAATCAGGACCGTCTCGCGATGATCGAAATGGGAGCGCGGATGGTCAACGACCACCCATTGACCGGTGTCGGTCCGAACATGGTCCCACGCGTCTACGCACAGTACCGTCCGGATTACGCAATCAACCCGATCAATCCACACCTGCACAACGTGCCGCTCCAGATTGCCGCGGAGCGTGGGCTGCCGGCACTTGGCGTCTGGCTGTGGTTCGTCTTCTCGCTGGTGCTGGCGCAATTCAGGTTGTTTCGACGCCAACGCGACAAGGTGCCGGCCGCGGCGGCGCTGGCCGCGGTGTTTGCCATGCTTGGTGCGGGACTGTTCGAATACAACTTCGGCGACTCCGAGTTCCTGATGCTCTTCCTCGTGCTCGTGACGCTGCCGTTTGCGGCGGCTCGCGGCGATGATGAACCTGCTGCCGCTCGCGCCTGAGCGCGCGTCGCGTCTCGTCTCCGCGTTCCCCAAAGCGCAGGTGCTCGTCATCGGCGACGCGATGCTCGACACCTTTCTCATTGGCCGCGTCACACGCATTTCTCCGGAAGCGCCCGTGGCTGTGGTCGCCTTCGAGCGACAGACGCACCGCATCGGCGGCGCCGCCAACGTCGCGCACAACATTACGGCGCTCGGTGGCCACGCGATACTCATCGCCGTGATTGGCCAGGACGACAACGGCAAGACGCTGACACGCGGCTGCCGCGAGGCGGGCATCGAGGCGGGCTTTCTGGCCGCTGACTCCGATCGCGTCACCACGACGAAGGTGCGCATTGTGACCGAGCGGAATCAGCAGGTGGCGCGGGTGGATTACGAGAACGACGCGGACATTTCCGGCGACGCGGAACGCGGCATCATCGCCTCGATCCGCCAGAACGGAGCCGAAGCCTCCGCAATCGTCGTCTCCGACTATCTGAAAGGCTGCATTACCAAACGCGTGATCGCGGCCGCCGTTGAACTTGCCGCCGAGCGGCGGATCCCGTTGCTGGTCGATCCGAAAATTCCGCACCTCGACGACTACACCGGTGCGACGCTGATCACACCAAATCATCACGAGGCGGAAGCGGCAACACACATGCGTATTCGCTCCTCCGACGAGGCGCGGAGCGCCGCGCGCGCGTTTCGCGACCGCGCACGCTGCGATGCGGTTCTCGTCACGCTCGGCGACCACGGCATGTGGCTGCTCGGACCGGACACCGAAGGACACCTCCCCGCATCGGCCCGCGAGGTTGCGGACGTCACGGGCGCAGGCGATACCGTCATTGCGACGATGAGTCTCGCGCTCGCGGCGGGAGGGACATTCGCGGAGGCGGCGCAACTGGCCAATGCCGCCGCAGGTCTCGTCGTCGGAAAGTTCGGCGCGGCGACGGTCACACCGGGTGAACTGCTCGGCGGGATGTCGGTGTCAGCAGAACACTAGCGATGTCGGCTCGCACCAGGCACGCGATCGTCGCCGCCCTGGGTCTTGGCGCCTCGCTGATACTTCTGCTCCACCAACAGGTCGGGCATCTCGACTCGGTGCCCGACCTCGGCGATCCGTTGTTCTCGGTCTGGCGCATTGGCTGGGTGAATCACCAACTGTTCACCGACCCGCGCCATCTGTTCGACGCCAACATCTTCTACCCGGAACGGCTCACGCTGACGCTGTCGGATCCGATCGTGCTTCCGGCATTGATGGCGGCGCCTCTGTTGGCCGCTGGCGTCCATCCAGTCGTTGCCTACAACTTGCTGCTGCTCTCCGCGTTCTGGTTTTCGGGCATCGCGGTGTATCTGCTCGTCGAACGACTCACTGCGTCGCCGCGTGCGGCCTTCATCGCGGGCCTCATCTACGCCTGCTGCGGATATCGGTTCGAGCATTACAGCCATCTCGAACTGCAGATGACGCAATGGATGCCCCTTGGGCTGCTCGCATTGCATCTGTTGATTGGCCGTGGTCCGGGATCCGGGAGCCCGAAGTCGGTAGGCGGGAGCCAGGACTGGAGGCGATGGTGGTACGCGCTCGCATTCGCAGCCGCGCTCGCGGCGCAGCTCTACTCCTCGATGTACTACGCGGTGTTTTTCGTCGTCTACGCAGCCCTTATCGGAGTCGGGCTGCTCATCGTGCATCGGCCCTCAATACGGCGACTCGCGCTCCCCCTCGTCGTCTCCGCAGCGATCGCCGTCATTGCAGCGGTCCCGCTCGTTCGAGCGTTTGTAGCGGCGGAGCCAATCAAGGGTGAACGGTCCGAGGGTGAGGTCCGGTTGTACAGCGCAGTGCCTGACGATTATTTGCGAGTGCACCGCGACAGCCTTCTCTGGCGCAATGTGCTCCATCGGCCAGCGCCCGAACGAACACTGTTTCCCGGAGCGGCGCCGTTCACGCTTGCGGTTGTCGGCATGGTGCCACCGCTTGGCGCTATTCGGCTGATCTATACGGCAGGTCTCCTGCTTTCCTTCGACGGAACGCTCGGACTCAACGGCGTGTCATATCCATTCTTCTATCGATGGTTGAGTCCGTTTCGCGGGCTGCGCGCACCCGCGCGATTCGGTGCGCTGGTCGCGTTGACGCTGGCGATACTTGCCGGCTTCGGCGCGCAACGCGCGCTAGCCTGGCGCCCTTCGCGCAGATATCAACATGCCGCGTTTGCGGTCCTTGTCGCGTTCGTCATGATCGATGCCTGGCCTGCCCTTTCGGTTGGGCCGGTGTGGAAGGAACCGCCATCGATTTACGATGCGCTGAAGTACACACCCAGCGTCGTGATAGCCGAGATGCCGCTTCTCGACAACGAGACGGCCAACATTCCGTTCATGTACTTTTCGCTCTGGCACTGGACTCGGATGGTGAACGGCTACAGCGGCTTTATCCCGAACTCATACGCGGAATTCCGCAAGGGAATGGTGTTCTTTCCCGACGCGTCGAGCATCGCCACGCTTCGGAGGCTGGGAGTGACATACGTCAGCGTGAACTGCGGGTTGCACTATCCGGGCTGTCACGAATTGATCGACGCTATGCGTAAAGACACACGCCTGCGGCTTGCCGCCGATACGCAGTGGAATGAAGACACCGTACAGCTCTACGAAGTGCTCGCGCCTGATCCGACTCAGGTGCGCGCCCCATGAGGGTCTCTACCCTTCACCCAATAGCTCGCTATGGGCGCGAGCACGCTCTCGATCGATCTGCTCAGAGGTCGCTCCCAGCGTGTCGAGGATGTCCTCGATGAGAGCAAGGGCGACCTCTCCTTCCGCCGAATAGACACGATCTGCGCCAGCCGCCTTCAACACCGGCAGATCGCGCAAATATGGAGCCCGCGCCAGAACGCGAATATCAGGGTTCAATCCGCGAGCCATGCGGATGACCTCGTCGCTATCGGTCATGCCAGCAGAGGACAGGATCAACGTGCTGGCGTGAGCGACCCCTGCCGCCTCCATCGTTTCCCGACGCGTCGCGTCTCCATAGATCGCATCGACGCCTTCATCTTTGAGTGCTCTCACTGCAGCGATGTTCAACTCAATCACGGTCGGCACAATGTCATTGTCACGAAGCAGTCGCACAACTGTCCGTCCTGTTGGCCCATAGCCGATGACCACCGCGCGATGGCTCGAGTCCGCGGTGCGCTGCGGGACTGCACCGCTCAGACCGGACGGGAGCGGTTCGCGATTCAGGATCGCCCATAGACGCGGCCGTGCCTTCAGCGAACGCTCGAGGGGTCGAATAGTCCTGTACGCGATCGGATTCAGCACAATCGACGTGATCGACGTGGCAACGAGCGCATTGGTGGCCTCCGTTGTGAGGACGCCGAGATCCCGGCCGACCGTCGCGAGCATGAAGGAAAACTCGCCAATCTGCGCGAGAGCAACACCGACCGTCAATGCGGCCCTGAACCGATACTTCAACGCCCAGACCAACAGAAAGGCGACGAGTGGCTTACCAACGAGCACCACACCCAGCGCACCGAGAGTCAGGGCGGGATACGCCATCAGAGCACCCGGGTCGAACAACATGCCGACGGAGACGAAGAACAGCACAGCGAACGCGTCCCGCATCGGCAGCGCCTCAGATGCAGCCCGAAAGCTGTAATCGGAGCGGCCGACGATCATCCCGGCGAGAAACGCCCCGAGTGCCATCGACACGTTGAAGATCAACGACGAAGCGACGGCGATGCCGAGCGCCGTCACCAGGACTGTCAGCGTGAACAGTTCTCGAGATCGCGTGGCCGCGACGTGGTCGAGTGCGCGGGGAATGACTCGGGTTCCGACGAATGCGGTGAACGCAACGAGCGCGGTGACTTTCACGCCGGTCATCGCGAGATCGATCCACAACGGCGTGGTCGTAGCTTTCCCCAATAGCGCCGGCAGCGCGACCAGTGCAGCGACCGTGAACAGATCCTCGACCACCAACCAGCCGACGGCGATATGCCCTGCCTGCGTGTGCAAGTCGTTGTTGTCGGAAAGGATCCTGACGAGCACCACGGTACTGGCGACCGACAACGCCAGACCGAAAATCACACCAGCGGACCAACTCCATCCTGCGGCGTGAGCCAGCACCGCACCGAGTGCGGTCGCCACAGCGCTCTGTACGACGGCACCTGGAATGGCGACACGGCGCACGGCAAGCAGTTCGTCGATGTGGAACTGCAGACCGACGCCGAACATCAGGAGAATGACGCCGATTTCCGCCAGTTCTTCGGCCATCGCCATGTCGGCAACGAAGCCAGGCGTGTGAGGACCGACTAACGTACCAGCGAGCAGGTAGCCGACGATCGGCGAAAGTCCGAGCCGATGTGTGACGTAGCCGAGCACCAGGGCCGCTCCCAGGCCTCCGGTCAGTGTGAGGATGAGGGTGTATTCGTGCACGACTCAGTGCCGGAAGTGCCTGCGTCCGGTGAACACCATCGCAAGCCCGCGTTCGTCCGCTGCTGCAATCACGTCCTGATCGCGGACCGATCCGCCGGGCTGCACGACAGCGGTTGCTCCTGCATCGGCGACGACATCGAGACCATCGCGGAACGGAAAGAACGCATCCGATGCGGCGACCGAGCCTTTCAGCGTATCCGGCCCACCGGCTTCTGCCTTCATGCGCGCGACCCTGGCGGCATCGACGCGGCTCATCTGTCCCGCTCCGATCGCCAACGTTCGATCGGCAGCCGTAAAGATGATCGTGTTCGATTTGACGTGTGCGCAGATGCGCCAGGCAAACCGCAGCGCCCGCCACTCCTCCGCTGTCGGTTGACGTTTCGTGACGACGCGAAGCTCGTCCGAGGGCCACGGCTGCGACGCTTCGACAACGCGATCGCGCGACTGTACAAGCACGGCGCCGAGAATCGACCGGAGCTCGGTGTCTTTCGCCACCTGCGTCATGTCGGCGGTAACAACACGCATGTTTCCTTTGGACGCAAGGATCTTTCGGGCGTCCTCGTCAACGGCCGGTGCGACGACCGCCTCGATGAACGTCGCGACAATCGCCTGCGCCGTCGCGACGTCGACCGGTCGATTGAGGCCGACAATCCCCCCAAAGGCCGCAAGCGCGTCGGCGTCACGGGCGCGAACGTATGCGTCGGCGGCCGTACTGCCGGTTGCGGCTCCGCACGGGTTCGTGTGCTTGATAACGGCCGCCGCGGGTTCGTCGAACTCGAGCACGATGCGCGCCGCCGCGTCGAGATCGAGGAGATTCGTGTACGACAGCTCTTTCCCCTGAAGCACCTCCGCCGCGCCGAGTGCCGACGGCGGATCTTCACCATACCAGGCGGCTTTCTGATGCGGGTTCTCGCCGTACCGAAGATCACGAAGTTTCCGCAGCGACAGATTCAGCGTCTGCGGAGTCGGATCTGGCGGGTCCGACAGGACCCGCCCTCCACGGACGCGTCGAAAACCGTTCTCGCCGGCAGTCACGGTCGCAAGCTCGGCGGCAATCGCCGTGTCGTAGGCACCCGTATGGGCGAAGGCCTTCCGCGCTAGCTCGAATCGAAAGTCGGCCGTCGGCCCAGTCGGACGATCGATCTGCTCGAGCACCGCACCGTAGTCGTTAGGCGAAACCACGACGAGGACGTCCTGAAAATTCTTCGCTGCCGCCCGCACGAGGCTCGGTCCCCCGATGTCGATCTCTTCAATCAGAGCGTCAAACGGCGTCTCCGGATTCGATGCCGCTTTCACAAACGGATACAGGTTGACGACGACGACATCAATCAACGTGATACCGTGCGCAGCCGCCGCGGCCACATCGTCCGCCCGGCTGCGGCGCGCCAGAATGCCTCCGTGCACCAGCGGATGGAGGGTTTTCACGCGACCGTCCATCATTTCGGGGAACCCGGTGACCTCGGATATGCCGACGACGGCGAGACCGGCCTGTTGCAGGGTCCGGGCGGTCCCGCCGGTCGATACCAGCTCGAAACCACGCCGGGCAAGTCCGCGGGCAAAGTCGATCAGGCCGGTTTTGTCGGAAACACTGATTAGGGCTCGTGGCATGTGTCCACTATCCAAGTCGGAGTACGGTGATACCCCGACTCACGCGTCGGCAATGCTGATGTGAGTCGGGTCATCACCGCTACTCCGACTCGGGACTGCGCAGGATTTCAAGGGAGTACCGGAGGCATCATGTTGAAAACTCGATGGTTCCGGCCTCAGACTCTTGACAGCGATGTGACAGATGCTTAGGATAGCGCTGCGTTGAGGGGCGTTCCCAAGACGTAGCAGTCGAGGCCGCGCTAGCACTCGCGGTCTTTTTTTGTGCCCGGAAGCTCATGTGGGGTTTTCGGCGATAGGGAAGAGAACGATGCGTATTACAGGTAAGGTCAAGTGGTTCAACAACGCCAAGGGCTACGGTTTCATTGAACGCGAGGGCGGCAGCGACGTCTTCGTCCATTACTCCGCGATCAGTGGCAACGGCTTCCGGTCCCTGGAAGAGGGTCAGGCGGTCGAATTCGAGATCGTTGACGGCCC
>Ga0070675_100000446_pt1 | contig 28145 bp, 31 predicted proteins | sample KBSM43metaG_FD_65343 | JGI IMG/M metagenome (GOLD analysis project Ga0070675, IMG submission 65343) | Miscanthus rhizosphere microbial communities from Kellogg Biological Station, Michigan, USA - KBS M4-3 metaG | ecosystem: Host-associated > Plants > Roots > Rhizosphere > Soil ... | reverse complement strand
GCGCCACCGGGACGTCGGCGTCGGCCGGCGCCAGGCGCGCCATGATCGTGTCGCCCGCCACGCGGCTCGCGAGTTCGCCGGAGGGACCTCCGCCGATGCCGTCGCAAACGACAAACAGCCCCTGCCGCGCTCGCAGCAGGTAAACGTCTTCGTTGAGCAGCCGGACGCGGCCGACGTGCGTGCGCGCGCCCACCCGTAAGCGCATGCCAGCCATCTCGATCGCCGCTACAAGAAATACGCCGGACGGGTGCGGCTGGCGCGAAGTCTCTGAGATGTGGTGGCTTAGGAGGAGTGTGAAGGCCCTCAGGCTGGCGCGTGCACTGCCGGGCTGCGGCTGCGCTTTTCGTGCGTGCGTTACAAAATGGACCGTCTGCCGCTCTCGCGTTTGGGTTCCAAGCGCCGGACAGTGCGGTGCGTCCGGTCGTGCAAAGCCGACAACAAATGCGTCACATCGTCGTCAGCGATGCGAAGGACAACGAACCGGATGCTGGTCCTGGTGATGAGAGAGACCCAGTCGCGGTTGAGAGAGAACCCGAAGGCTCTGAGCACCCCGCCCGTGGCGCGGATGATGGGCGCCGGACCGGCAGGCGACGCCCACAGCGGATCGCGGCTGTGCGAGTAGTAGATCGACGTGATGCTCTCGTACGGCAGTGAATGCAGAGGGCGACCCGCCTCGCCGTCCATCACCGTGAGCGTCTGGTCCGCTAACACCAGCCGCGCGTTGCGCTCGTGCGCTTTGCCGCCATCGGCGACGAGCGCCTTCGTGTCGAATTCCAGTCTGGGAAACGGCGTTTCCGATTTCTGCGTGCCGGACTCTGGCAGCGACTTCAGCTCCGCGGGTGGCGGCGCTGCGGCCGCTGTTGCGTCGCCCCCGGGCGACTCGATTGACGGGGCCGGCGCTGCGGAGATGCGAGTCTCCGACGCAGTTGCCGGCGGTGGTGTGATCGCGATTCGATGGACGCCCGCGTATGCCAGGAGTCCGGCAGCCGTGGCGGCTGACACGGCGCCCAGCGGCCCGTACGCCCGACGGAGGCGACCGCGGCGAAGCGGTGCCGCGGATGCCGGGGCTGCGGCGCGCGTGAGCGCTTCGCGAAACTCGTCAGCCGTTTGAAACCGCTCTGCCTTCGGCTTTGCGAGCGCGCGGTGCACGATCGGTTCGCACCATGGGGGCAGACCCTCGCGGCGCGTGTGCAGCGGCGGAGGCGCATCGCCGACTTGCCGCCGCAGCACGAGCGCCGGTATCTCGCCTTCGAAGGGCAGCGTCGCGGTAAGCAGGCGGTAGAGGATCACGCCGACTGCGTAGAGATCCGTCCGAGCGTCGAGCCGCTGCCCGAGCACCTGTTCCGGCGCCATGTAGGCCGGTGTCCCGAGCATCCCCTCGTCGCCGGCCTGCTGATCGCCAAACATCAGCGCGATGCCGAAGTCCGTGATCTTGAGCTCGCCGTCGCTCACCATGACGTTCGCCGGCTTCATGTCGCGGTGCAGAATGCCTGCGCGGTGTGCGTGACCGAGCGCGGCGAGGATGCGTTCGGTCAGGTAGACCGCACGCTCGGGCGGCAGCGGCCCAAGGCGCTCAGACAGTTGGTCGAGCGTTTCACCGCGCGCACATTCCATCGCCATCACCAGATGGCCGTCCGACTCCAGCAGCTCGTAGATCGTGGCGATCGCGGGATGATTCAGCTTCGCCAGCGTTGTCGCTTCAGCACGGAAACGGCTGACCGCATCGGGATCGATTTGCCCCGGATTGAGGACTTTGAGCGCGACCTCGCGGTCGAGGATTTCGTCGATCGCCCGGTACACCGTACCCGACGCGCCGCGACCGAGGTACCCGACGACACGGAAATGACCAACCGTCGTGCCGATCATGGATGCTTTCCGCCGGGGATCACAGTTTACCTCGCTACACCGTCGTTGGAGCGAGCGTGCTGCAGGTTCGCGAGTGTAATTCTCAGAACATCTTTGTAACGTCGCCTCCTGCAACGTTCCGCCGTTGCTGCGAAAAGGGCCGGTACATGAATTGCCTTAACTGCGTCGATCAGGCCGAGTCGTCGAGTGAAGCACACCATCAACGTTCCGTCCGTCCTCACTGGCCGCCGCGTGCGGTGGACTTTCGAACTGTCAGCGGAGCGGCAGGAGATACCGGTGTCGATTCCGCCGCTCGCGTCCGGGCCGCCGACGCCGGCGCCTGCAGAATCGATCGTCATGCGGAGGGGCGCACTTGCCTTAGGGCTCGTGCTCGCCGTCGCCGCCGTGGGCGTCGTCTCCGCGCTCGCACTGGTGCGGCATTTGGCATCAGACGAAGAGTACGAGGTTGCGGACCCATCCTTCGCAGCACAAGTGGCGACCGATCGCGATTCGATCGTCGAGCCGATTGCGAGCGCTCCCGCAACGCCTCCAGCGCCGCCGACGGCCACAGCGGCGCCGGTGGATCTCGTGACGCCAGGCGTCCGCCCGATCGCCGCAAAGCAAGCCGTGGCCGAGGTGGAGAGGACACCCTCAGGAAAAGGCACGAAGATCGTGGCCGTGTCCGTCCCGGCACCAACGACGGTTGCGACACCCATCGTCGAGACGCACCATCCGGAAGAGGCCCCGGCCACCGCTGCGGACGCCAGCGCGATCGGGATCTCGCCGCCGCCTGCGGCTCCGGCGACAGCCGAGGCCTCGGATGAAGTCACGATCACCGGCTGTCTCGAAATCGCCAAAGACGATGATCGCTTCCGGCTGTCCGATACCGACGGCGCGAACGCCCCTCAGGCGCGAAGCTGGCGATCGGGTTTCCTCAGGAAGCGATCGGCGCCGGTCGATCTGATCGGGTCCACGGAAGCGCTCACGCTCTCTCGGGAAGTCGGCCAGCGAGTCGCGGTGAGAGGGGTGCTGAGCAGCCGTAAGCTCAAGGTCAGCTCCGTGCGCGTCGTCTCTCCCTCTTGCAACTAGCCGACAAGACGACCACCCACAGCCTCTTGTCGTCGCGCTAGACGGCCAGGTAGTGGGTCAGTTTGAATTGCCGGCGAGCTTTTTGAGGTTCGATCGCAACTGATCGACCTCTGCTTGAATCTGCGCCATTCGGGTCATCTGAATCTGTCGCTCGCGATCGATGCGGAGATCGACATGGGCCTGGCGGTAATACTCCAGGAAACCGAAGAGACCCATCGGGAGCAGCAAGGTGGCCAATGACGTACCTTGCGCCTCGTGCTGCGACATCTTGAACACGTATACCAAGCGGGGACGATGAAAACGCCGCCGCCGAGACCGATCAGTCCCGAAATACCGCCCGTCGTCAACACGATCAGAATCGCAACATCTTCCATCATCATGCGTGTACGTTAGGCGGCCGTTCTCAGGAGATCCTACGAACTCTCATTCTCCCCCGAAGAGAGCGGTGATGCGATCGAAGGCACGCATCGGTAGCGCGACCCCTCTGAATCTGTCACCTGCAATCAGCGATCTGCATCTCTATTCTGGAGTGTCACATCGATGTCCGGACTATATGACGTGCTGGCGTTCGGCGCCCATCCGGACGATCTCGAAGCGGTCATGGGTGGAACGGCGGCGAAGCTCGTCGCCAAGGGTCGGTCCGTGCTCTTCGTCGACTTGTGCGACGGTGAACCGACGCGACACGGTGAACACGGCCAGCGCGCGGCCCAAGCAGCTCGCGCCGCCACCATCCTCGGTGTCGATCGGCACACGTTGTTGCTTCGCGACCGATTGATCCGCGATACGGTCGATGCGCGCGTCGCGGTTGCACGCCTGATTCGCCTCCACAAGCCACGGCTGGTGTTTACGACCGCGGGATCGGGCGTCCATCCGGATCACCAAGCCGTGACCGATATCGTTGTCAACGGCGTCTTCTACGCTCGGTTGCCGAAGTGGGAGTCGATCGCTGAAGGCGAGGGGCTCGCCGGGACCGAGCCTCACGAGATCGAACGGCTGTTCTTTGGACATTGTCGGATGGAGTTGGCGTGGCCGTCGTTCGACTTTGCCGTCGATGTGACCGCCGTCTACGAGCGGAAGCTGGAAGCCCTCACGGTGTACGAGTCCGTCTTCAGCGGCTCGCAGGCGGACTTGCTCGACAAGTACACCGCTGAGGACCGGTATGTCGGGAGCCTGGTGGGCGTCCGCTACGCGGAAGCCTTCAAGAGCCGTAGCCCATTGCTTGTCGCCGATCCGGAAGCATTTGCGCCGTCACGATTCGGCTGATTCGCGGTGGCTGTCGTTCGGGCCGCCCCTCCCGGGCGGCTGCGGAACGGCTCATGTCGGAACCCCAAGCCGCGGAAGCAGCCAGACCTGCAGCAGCCACCACACTGCCAATACCGCGATCAGCGTCAACGCACTTTCCATGTCAGCTCTCTTTTCCGTGTTGATCGAGAAGTCGCCGCACACTCTCACGGGCACGCTGCCGAACGGCGTCCGGCAGCGGCGCCGTCGCCGCTTGGCGACAGAGACCCACGGTTTCCCGCAGACCGTTCACCAGCGCCGCACAGCTCGCACATTCCTGGCAGTGCCGCTCAATGGCATCGCACGCCGTCGTCTCGAGCTCTCCGTCGAGATAGCCCGAAATGTTCGCGAGGACCTCCTGGCACGTGTTTGACCGTGTGCTCATACGTGCTCCAGCTGCTTTCGCAACATCAACCGCGCGCGATGAAGCCGCGTTTTCACATTCGCTTCAGAGACGCCAGCGATCGCCGCGACCTCTTTCGTTGAAAGGCCTTCGATCTCGCGCATGACGACAATCATCCGGTACGGCGGTGGCAGGCGCTTCAACGCCTGACGAAGCCGACCATCCACCCATCCATCGATCAGCCGTTGATCGATCGCGCGAGACGGATCCGCCACGTCCACGTGGATCGTTCCATCGGCGGTCTCGATGCCGCGTTCGACCGACACGAAGTTGGAGGGTTCGCCGACGCGCCGCCGACGCTTCATCAGGCAGGCGTTTCTGACCGTGCTGTACAGCCATGTCCGAAAGGCCTCGGGCTCGCTGATCGTGGCCACGTGCTGATACGTCTTGAGCAGCGCGTCCTGCATGACGTCTTCCGCATCTTCGGGATGACCGCACACCAGCAGGCTGAACCGGTACGCGACTTCCTGCGCTCTCACCAAGAGTGCTTCCATCGCGCCACGATCGCCCGTGATCGCTGCCTTGACGAGTCTCGCATACTCCGCTTTGACGTCGGCGCTCGACACGGGTCCATTGTACGAAGTTCGACCAGGTCACCGCTTTACGTCGGCGGTGCATTCTGCTCCAGGATCGGGATCAATTCGGCGATCAGCATCGCTTCCGGCACGGCGCCGTCGATATGAACCGTCTCGTTGACGATCGTGCGTGGCACACCGCGCACCTGATAATGGTCAGCGAGTTCCGGGAACTCGGTCGCGTCGACGGCGTCGGCGGTCACCCACGCCTGCATGTGTGCCTCACCTTCGCGTTCTGCTGGAGAGATGCACGCGCAACCGGCAAGGTGACAGAACGGACTGCCGGATAGCCGGCACTCGACCTGCCGGCCACCCGGCCTTCGGGCGAAACGAACGTGTCACGAGGGCCGGCTGTGTGCATCTCTGTGAGGGGAGTTGCTATGGAAGACACGCGCTACGGCTTGAAGGTATCGCTCCCGGTTCCCTACGACGAGGCGGTCGCGCGAGCGACCGAGGCGCTCAAGGCGCAAGGCTTTGGCGTCTTGACGACGATCGACGTCAAGCAGACGCTCAAGGCCAAGCTCGATCGCGATTTTCGGAACGCGCGATGCGGCAGCGGTCGCCGCCGTGCACGCATTCCTGCACTTCCAGATCGAGGATCACCAGACGGACGATTCAAGCGTGGTGCGGCAGCGATCAGCACCCCGGCGCACGATGAACGGCATGGGTCCTGGAATGATGATGATGCACGGTAGCCAGGATGCCGGCACAATGGCGCAGATGCGTGACATCCACGCATTGTTCGCCAACCACGATCGCATGACGAGAACGGTGACGAAACTCCCTAATGGCATCCGCACAGTGACGGAGTCGAACGATCCGCAGGTTGCCAAACTGATCACGGACCACGTCGCAAGCAGCCGAAAGCAGGTCGAAACCGGAATCGATCCGGGGCTGCCGATCGAGAGCCCGGCACTGCGCGCGATCTACGCACGCTACGACAAGATCGTCAGGACGGTTGAGGCGACTGAGAAGGGCGTCGTAGTCGTTCAAACATCGACCGATCCGCAGGTTGTCGCAGCGCTACAGCAGCACGCCGCGGAAGTCACGGAGTTCATCAACGACGGCATGGCCGCGATGCACAAGGCGATGATGAAGAACGGCGGAATGATGCAGCGCCCGCCGACACGTAGGCAACGGCGGCAAACTCACTCTGCTCCCAGGACGTAATCGTGTCGTCGAGCATCGGCCTGCAACAGAGATGCACGGCCGCGCACCGGGACAAAAGACTCTTCTGAAAACCCGAAGGAGCGACTGCCGACATCTCGGCAACTCTGCCGGCCTTCGCGCGGCGGGCTCTCGTAAGTAATGTCTGGGACCCACGATACCTGCGTCCGCTTCGCACGAACGCTGTCACCAGCATTGCTCCTCCTGCATCTCTGACGAAGTGAGACACGTCTTCCGTGGGATTCTCGTCGCCGCGGCGGCGCTGGTGCCGGTCTGCGCTATCGCCCAGGAGCCGCTCACCGTCGATGCGGCGGTGCAGGCGGCGATCGCCCACAATGCGTCGCTGCGGGCCGCCCGCGCAGGCCTCGACGAAGCGGCGGCGCGCACCGACGAAGCGCGCTCGGGGTTCTTTCCACGACTGTCCGTCAGCGAAGCATGGCAGCGTGGCGACGAGCCAGTGTTCGCCTTCAGCTCGCTGCTGTCCTCTCGCCAGTTCGCCGCGTCGAATTTCGCCATCGACGCGCTGAATCACCCCGATCCGATCGGGTTCTTTCGCACGACCGTCGGCGTCGAGCAGCTGATCTACGACGGCGGTCGCCAGCGCGCCGCCGCAGCCTCCGCCTCGTTCGGACGCGACATCGCCGCGGCGTCGGTCGATCAGGCGACAGCGGGGATCGCGCTGCAGACCACGCAAGCGTTCGGACGCCTGCTCGTGTCTGAGGCCGCGAAGCGCGCGGCTGACGGCGGTCTCGAATCCGCGCGGCAAGACCTCATTCGCGCTGAAAACCGTCGGGACGCCGGCAGGGCCACCGACGCCGACGTGCTCTCACTCGCGGTCCACGTCGCGGACTTGCAGCAGCGCGCGATTCAGGCGAACAGCGAGTCGGCGGTGGCGCGTGCGGAACTCAATCGGTTGATGGGTGCGCCAGTCGATGCGCCGCTTGTCGCGGCAGCGCCGGCGCCAGCGGCGCCACCGTCCTCGGCCGACATCACGGCGCTTCTCGCCGAAGCCGACGCGGCACGGCCGGAGATTAAACGTGCCGCCGCGGCGGCCCGGGTTGCGGAGAAGACGCAGACGCAGGCGACCGCGGCGCTGATCCCGCAGATTGCGGCGCAGGCCGCCTACGATTTGAGCGGAACGCAGTTCTCCGATCGCGCTGGCGCCTGGATCGTCGGCGGGCAGATCCGCTGGACGTTCTCAACCGGCGGCGCCGAGCTCGCTGGCCGAAAAGCGGCAGCGGCAGCGATCGCGCGCGCGGCCGCGGAATCTGACGACGCTCGGGCTGCGGTTCATGTCGAGGTGATCAGCGCCGCCGGCGGCATCGAGTCTGCTCGGGCCCGCGAGGCGGTCGGACGTGCCGCCGCCGACCAGGCCCGCGAAAGCCAACGCATCATCCGCGATCGATTCGAACAGGGACTCGCCGGCGTGAACGACGTGCTGCGCGCCTCGACCGCCGTGCTCGATGCCGAGGCAAGCCGGACCGCCGCCATCGTCGACCTGATGGTGGCCAACGCGATGCTGCGGCGTGCCGTCGGCCGCTTGCCGTAATGAGGATGCTGACGTGAAACCCATTTGGATCATCTGGATCGCAATCGCAGCCCTCTCGGCTGCGTGCAACTCGTCGCCGGGCCAAAAAGCCGACGAGCGCGCTGTGGCGTCGGTGGTGACCGCCGCGGCAGAAGTGACCGACCTCGCGTCGTCGATCGAGGCGGGTGGCGTCGTCCGCTCACGAGTCACGGCGCTCATCGCGAGCCGAGTAATGGCGCCGATCGTCGAGGTGCGCGTCCGAGCGGGTGACCGTGTGCGTCGCGGCGACGTGCTCGTGACGCTCGACGCCCGCGATTTGCGAGCGAATGATGCGCGGGCGCAGGCGTCGACCCTGTCCGCCGTCGAATCGGTGCGCGCGGCCGAAGCCGATGTGCGGGCCGCCGAATCGGCTGCGCAACTGGCTCGCCTGACGCACGACCGCGTCGCGACGCTGCAAGCAAAGCGATCAGCGACCAATGACGAATTGGATCAGGCGGTCGCCACGCTCGCCACCGCCGAAGCGCAGCACGCCGCGGCACAGGCGCGGCTCGCCGCGGCGACCGCCGGACGCGAAGCCGCGCAGGCCGCTGCCGATGCGGCAGCGGTCACTACCACGTTCGCGACGCTGACCGCTCCGTTCGATGGCATCGTCACGGAGCGAAGCGCCGAACCCGGGTCGATGGCCGCGCCCGGCGCATCGCTGCTCACGCTCGAGGATCCGACCACGTATCGACTGGAGGTTCAGCTCGACGACACGCGCGCGGCGCAGGTCGCACGAGGCGGCAACGTCGGTGTCCAGCTCGACGACCGTGACGCATCGATGACGGGACACATCGTCGAGATCGCGCGCGTCGATCCGACGTCGCATACGTTTCTCGTCAAGGTCGATCTTCCAGCAGGATTGGCGGTGCGGTCTGGGCAGTTCGGTCGCGCAACGTTCGCCGGACCGTCACGCCGCGCGCTGACGATTCCGGTGTCAGCACTGGTACGGCGTGGGCAGCTCACGTTCGTGTTCGTTCTGGGCTCCGACCAACGGACGCACCTGCTGCCGGTCTCGATCGGAACGATGGCCGGCGACCGCGTCGAAGTGCTCGCCGGCGTCCGCCCGAGCGCCCGCGTTGTCACCTCACCGGAGCCGTCGCTTGCCGACGGCACCGCCGTTGCGGGGAAACAGCCGTGACCAAACCCACCGGCGCGGCGGGTCGGCTCGCGGCCGCATTCATTCACTCGAAATTGACGCCGCTTGTCATCCTCGCGTCCCTGTTGCTCGGCGTCTACGCTGTCCTCGCCCTGCCGCGCGAGGAGGAACCCCAGATCATCGTGCCGATGATCGACGTGTTCGTGGCGATGCCCGGCGCGTCGCCGTCGGAGGTGGAACAGCGCGTCACCCGCCCGCTCGAGAAGCTGCTCTGGGAGATTCCGGGCGTGGAGTACCTCTACTCGACCTCGAGTCCAGGTCGAGCGATGGTCATCGTCCGTTTCCTGGTTGGGGAAGATGAAGAGCGCGCGCTCGTCAGGCTCAACCAGAAGCTCGCGTCTCACGTCGCGTTGATTCCACCAGGCGCTTCGCCGCCCGTGGTTCAGCCGCGGGCCATCGACGACGTGCCGGTAATGGCGTTGACCTTGTGGGGGCCGCGGTACGACGACGAGCAACTGCGGCAGTTCGCGGCGCAGCTCCATGACACGCTGAAAGAACTGCCGGATATTTCAGAAATCACAATCATCGGCGGCCGTCCGCGGCGCGTGACGATCGATCTGGATCCCTCCGCACTCGCATCACGCCATCTCGATCCGTTGGCCGTCCGGCAAGCGCTCGCGCGGGTCAATGTGCGGACGACGGCATCGGGCATCGTCAGCGCAAACGCAACAGCGACACTCGAGGCTGGGGGCTGGCTCCGATCGATCGACGCGATCCGTCGCGTCATCGTCGGCGTCAGTGGGGGCGCGCCAGTGCAGCTCGGCGATGTCGCGACGATCCACGACGGCGGCGGCGAGCCAGACGCCTATGTGATGCAGCATCCGAAGCGCGGCGAAGCCTATCCAGCGGTAACGCTGTCGATCGCCAAGCGAAAAGGGACGAACGCCATCGCGCTGACGCGCGCGGTCGAGCACAAGCTCGCGACGGTGCGCGGGTACACGCTGCCGACCGATCTGACGGTCTCGGTGACGCGGAACTACGGCGAGACCGCTGCGCAGAAGTCGAACGAGCTGCTCTGGCACATGTTCCTGGCGGTCGTGTCGGTGTCGGTGCTCATCTGGCTTGCGCTCGGCCGCCGCGAATCGGCGGTAGTCCTCACCGCGATCCCCGTGACGCTGGCACTCACGCTGTTCGTGTTCTATCTGTACGGCTACACGTTGAACCGCATCACGCTGTTCGCGCTCATCTTCTCCATCGGCATTCTCGTGGACGATGCGATCGTCGTCGTGGAAAACATCGTGCGGCACCTGCGGTTGTCCCGTGACGGGCGGAGCCTCGAAGCCGTGGCCATCCGCGCGGTCGACGAGGTGGGCAATCCGACGATTCTGGCGACGCTGACCGTCATTGCGGCCATTCTGCCGATGGCATTCGTCGGCGGCCTGATGGGGCCGTACATGCGCCCGATCCCCGTCGGTGCGTCCGCCGCGATGGTGTTTTCACTCGTCGTCGCATTCGTCGTCACCCCCTGGGCAGCCGTGCGCCTGCTCGCCGGCGAGCATGGGCATCACGACGAAGCGGAGGATCGGCTGACGCGTGCATATCGGCGCGTGATGCAGCCTCTGATCGGCAACCCGGCGTTGCGCCTCTTCGCGCTCGCGACGGTGGCCGTGCTGCTCGTTGCGGCCGCCGCGTTCGTGCCGCTTGGCTGGGTCACGGTCAAGATGCTCCCGTTCGACAACAAGAGCGAGCTGCAGGTGATGGTGCGACAGCCCGAGGACACGCCGCTCGAAACGACGGCCGGCGCCGCTGCAGCACTCGCCGACGAGGCGCTGCAGGATGAGGCCGTGACGAGCGTGCAGAGCTACACCGGCGCGTCGTCGCCCTATACGTTCAACGGGCTCGTGCGCCACTACTTCCTCCGGCGGCAGGCGAACCTCGCGGATTTGCAGGTGATGCTGACGCCGAAGGACGAACGCCGCGACCAGAGTCACGCCATCGCGAAACGGCTTCGCACCCGGCTCGAACCGGTGGCGGCCCGTCTCGGCGCGACTGTCCAGGTCGTCGAGGTGCCGCCGGGTCCGCCGGTGTTGCAGACGCTGGTCGCGGAGATCTACGGGCCCGACGCCGACCGACGTCTCGCCCTCGCGAAGCAGGTGCGATCGACATTCGAGCACACGAACGGCGTGGTTGATGTGGACTGGTACGTCGACTCGCCGCAGCCAAAGTGGACGCTCGCGGTGGATAACGAGAAGGCCGCGGCTGCCGGCCTCTCGAGCGATGCTGTTGCAGCGGTCGTGCAGATGGCCACCGACGGCGCGCCCGCTGGTCTTTTGCACGATCCAAACGCGCGCGAAGACGTGCCGATTCTGCTGCGGCTGCCGCGTGCCAATCGAGGTTCGCTCGACGCTCTTGAAGCGCTACGCCTCGGGCGGGACGCGGTCTCGGTCGGCGAGTTGACGCGGGCGTCGCAGACGACTGAACCGCAGAGCATCTATCACAAGAACCTGCAGCCCGTGACCTACGTGACGGGCGACGTGGCCGGCGCGATCGAAAGCCCTGTCTACGCCATCCTGCAGATGAATCAGTCGCTCTCGTCGGTGCGGCTGCCGGAAGGCTACGGACTCGAGATCTACAACACCCGTTTGCCTTTTGACAGCTCGAAGTACGCCATGAAGTGGGACGGCGAGTGGCACATCACCTACGAGGTGTTTCGCGATCTCGGGATCGCGTTCGCCGCGGTCCTGGTGTTGATTTACATCCTCGTGGTGGGGTGGTTTCAGTCGTTCGTCACGCCGCTGACGATCATGCTGGCGATCCCGTTCTCGCTGGTCGGCATCCTGCCGGCACACGCGCTGCTCGGCGCGTTCTTCACCGCGACGTCGATGATTGGCTTCATCGCCGGCGCCGGCATCGTGGTGCGCAACTCGATCATCCTCGTCGACTTTGTCGAGTTGCGGGTGAAGGACGGCATGTCGATCGAGGAGGCGGTCGTCGATGCGGGTGCGGTCCGGTTCCGCCCCATGGCGCTCACGGCCGCGGCGGTCATCGTCGGCTCGGCGGTCATCCTGTTCGATCCGATCTTCCAAGGCCTGGCGATCTCGCTCATGGCCGGCGAAGTCGCATCACTGCTGCTCTCGCGCATGACGGTGCCGATCACCTACTACGTCACCCACCGACACCGACGAGCCGGTGATGCCGCCCCGTTGGCGGCGGCATAGGAGCAGCCATGCCAATCCGGTCGATTCTCGTCGCGGTTGACTTCGGCGAGGCGTCGGCGCGGGCAGTCGCCGTGGGCGGAGCGCTTGCGGCGTGTTGCCGAGACGCGTCACTTCGATTGCTGCATGCAGAGTCGATCGAAGCGCCCGCGTACTTCACCTCCGAGCAGATCGACGATCTCGAGCGGCAGCGGCACACGATCACATCGCAGGCCGAACAGTTCCTCTCTCGATTTGGTCGGCAACACACGGCGGTCCCCTTCATCCCCACCATCGATCGGCGCCCGCCGTCCGAGGCAATTGTCGCCGCGGCGGCATCGGCCGATCTTGTCGTGATGGGCACGCACGGCCGCCATGGCCTCCAGCGCTGGTGGCTGGGCTCTGTCGCAGAGCGCGTGCTTCGCGAGACGCGCACGCCGCTGCTCGTGGTCCGCGTTCCTGACGTTGGTCACGTCGCCACGCAGACTCCCGATCATCTATTCGATCGCATCGTCGTGCACGCCGCGGCCCCACTTCCGGGCAATCGCGTGCTCGCGTTCGCTCGTGTTCTTGCCGCCTGCTTCGGAGGCGTGGTCAGCGACGAACGGCACAACGTGATCGAAATGGCGCTCGAAGGTACGCACGCGACGCTGGTGGCCGCCTCAGTGCCGGAGCCGCGCTCGGCGGCGTGGACGTCGAACTACGGCGAACCGCTATTGCGGTACTGCACCGTACCGGTCCTGTTCGTGCCCGAACTTAATGAAGGAGCTTCGCTATGACTCTCGAACCGATGCTACGCGCCATTGCCGGGACTTTTGTGGCGGCCAGTGTGTTGCTCGGAATGTACGTGCATCCCTACTTCTTGTGGTTCACCCTCTTCGTCGGCCTGAACCTCCTGCAATCGGGTTTCACGAACTGGTGTCCGATGATCTCGTTCCTGCGGAAGTTGGGCGTCAGGCAGTCGTGAACGCCATCGTATTTGGACGTGGCAACAACTCGGCTATTGCTTGTCGTACACTCTCACATTGTGAACTGATTGACCGTCAGCGTTGACGCCCTTGGTTGTGATGGTCATGGTTCTGCCATCCTTCGAGATGACATTGATCGACGTCAAGACGACCTTGCCAGCCTTCTTCCGGATAACCTCGTACGTGGTCGCGCTAATTCGCTTCCAAGCGGTGGTGTCATAGTTTTCAGTCTTGGTGGGATGATCCTTGCCGTCGAAGTTGATGGCCAGGTTATTCATATCCGGATTGATCGGTCGTCCGGATGCATCGGTGCCCTGCAGCAGAGCAACCCATTGTGGTCCCGCCGCGTGAAAAGTCAGGGTTTGCCGCCTGGGAGCCGGTCCAGGGCTGAACGTGGATTTCGCGAGGTTGAGCTCCCACGTGCCGACACGAGGTTCATCTTGTGCCGAGGGGGTAGACCCGACGACGGCTAACATGCACAAGGTCAAAACAGGAAGGACCGCCTTGTTGAACGACAGTGTCGGCGTCTTCATGTGACTCCCTTCTGCCGTTCGCGGAGAGGGAACGGCGGCGGCTACATCATCTGCGTTCCAGTTCATTTCCACAACATCGGCAAGTCTAGGGCACGGCGGTCCCCGATTGTTCTGTCCGAACGCGATCAATCTTCCTCGCCGTCCATAAACAGCCCGCGGCCATCGAAGGCACCGGCGCGCAGATCCGATTTCTGCCGCCCTACAGTCCCGACTTCAATCCGATCGAGATGGCGTTCGCGAAACTGAAAGCGTTCATGCGAGCCGCGCGACCGCGCACCTTCGACCAGGTCACCGCGCTCACGGCGGCCGCGCTCGCGCTCTTCACGCCCGCCGAGTGTCGGAATTACGTCCGACACTGCGGCTATCGGCTCGCTGTACAGCTATGAAAAACGCTCTCTAGAGCGGACGTCCCGAATCGGCGCGGACCATCCGGATCGTCGCCTCATTCGGTCCACGCAAGGACACGGTCGCCGTTGTCGCGGATCTCGTCGACGATAATTCCCGGTCCGGCGCGCTCGAGGTCCGCACTGGTCAGGCCGAGTGATTCCAGATCGAAACTGGTGTCGTGGAGTGCGAGTTGAACGGCCGGACCTTTCATCCTGAAGAACCAGAACGGCACATCAGCCTCCACGAAACGCCCGGCCGATGCACGATAGGCGAGGACTTTGAGACGCGTCGGCGCGCTTCTCCCAGCCGGTCGATGATGTTGCACCAGTCGACCGGACGAGTCACGGTGCATGAGCGGTGGCACATCCGACAGGCGCGACCGGATCGCGCCGAACCGCTCGACCGCCACCGTGGCGTCACCGTTGCTGACAGTCACGGCCCGCCAGGCTAGTGCGCCGAAGATGCTCAACCCGACCGACGCAGCGGCCACGGCGACCGCCGTGACGATCAGAACGCCGCGCTGGTACCGTGGCGCCGACTCAGGTGTCACCCGCCGATGCTACCGCGACCGCTCGCGATCGAGCGGCTTGAGGCCGACGGTCCACGACAGGGGAATTGACTGCGGATTGAAACAGACGGTGTCATCGCAGGCTTGATAGTCGAGCCTTGCCTGGATGGTCAGGCTCGTGCGGTCTTTCAGCATCGCCTCGGCATCGCGCGACGCATCGATCGTGACGTCCTGGATGATGCGGAATGGCCGGTCGAAGACGTTCACGTGCTCGTTGAGTGGCTTGAAGAAATAGTCGGTCGGCTTCGGAAACTGCGCGCCGCGAACAATCACACCTGGTTGCGGCGCGATGGTCACCGCGATCGCTTTGTATCCCGACACGCCCGGGGCATAGACGTGTACGCGCCGGCCCGGCGTGACGTCGATCACGATGGAGAAATGCGTTCCGGGGGCAACCGCCTCGTCGCTGGTGAACGTCGTCACCTCGAGGTGCGGTGCCGAGACCTTGGTCGCTGGCCTCTCTAGTTTTCCGCCTAGTCGCACGATCATGCTCGACGTGGTGTCTCGCTCCTGATACGGCGTCTCGAACACGCGCGACGTCACCGTGCCGCGCCGATCGAGGAAGAACGTTCCCGGAAAGGGAATACCGTACTGCGTCGTGTTCGTCGGCGCAACGGTCGTGTTCAGGAGGCCGTACGCCTTGATCGTTGCCGAACCGGCATCCGACAACAGCGGATAGGTAATGCCGCGGCGGCGCGAGAAGTCCGCCAGCACCCGGACAGGGTCGTAGCTGATTGCAATGACGCCGAGCCCATTGCCGCGGAGCTCAGCGAGGCGGCCTTGCAGCTCCACGAGCTGCGTTTTGCAGTACGGTCACCAATCGGCCGACCGGAAGAAGACGAGCATCGCCCCTTTCGGCCCGAGCAGCGATTCGAGCGACCGCGGCTGTCGGTCTTGATCGGGCAAGGTAAACGAAGGCACCTTGACACCCACCTGGGGCCCGATCGTCTGGAGGTCGGGAGGTGCAGCGGATCTCGGATTTGCTGACTGGCCGGCCGATGCAACGATAGAGAGCGTAGCAGCGAATGCCAGGCGGACGATCATGCGAGTCACGTCCACACGGTACCAGCTAGGCGCGTGGATTTCGCCATTCAATACGGAACCCCTTTCAAGCGGCGATCCCGGAACGCCTCCGCGTACCATTCGAGCTCCGACGCGAATCGCGCGAAATGGCGCGCGGTCGCCTCATCGGCAGGTTTCCCCTGCTCGTCGAAGGCGGCCTGGATCCGCGGGATGGGAAACAGGCTCGAGATGCTCGGCATGCCCAACTCGCAGAGCATCGCGCGCAGCTGCATCGCGGCCCGGACGCCGCCGAACGCGCCGGATGAATAGCAGACAATCGCCGACGGCCTGAAGAAGTATTCCTCCAAAAAGTGATCGAGGAGATTGCTCAACGCCGGTGGAATGCTGTGGTTGTACTCGCCGCTGACGACCACGAACGCGTCCGAACTGCGGTAGAGTCCGGCAAGCGAATCGAGAGCCGGGGGCGCCTGACCGGCAGGGTACTCCTTGTACATGCGGTCGAGGATCGGCAGGTTCAGCTCGACCGGATCGACGACGCTCACCTGGTGTCCGCGGGTCGCGAGCGACCGCTCGACGAATCGCGCGGCCTTGATGCCCTGGCGATCCGATCGCACCGAGCCGACCAGCACGGCGATCGTCAGGCCCAATGCGCCTCCGGCTCGCGGCTCGGCTCCGGCGTCCGCCGAACGAGCACGCTTCGGTCAAGGCGCAGGAACTCGCCAAGCGACCAGGCCTGAAACGGACAGCCGCGGGGCGTGAACGGCGGTTCGCCGTCCGCGATCTCTGAAAGATGTCCAAGCCCGGCGGTCTGCAGATGCTCGCGCAGCGGATCGAGGAACCGCGCCCGTGCCTGGTCGCGTGCATCGTCGTCATTGCCGTGCACGCGAACCCAGGCTTCCACGAACGGTCCCATCAGCCACGGCCACACGGTTCCCTGGTGATAGACGCTGTCCCGCGCCGCCGAATCGCCCTCGTAGCGGCCTGCGTACTCCGGCTCACCGGGCGCGAGCGAACGCAGCCCCATCGGCGTCAACAGGCGACGCTCGACGACGTCCACGACCCGGCGCGCACGTACGCCGTCGAGCAGCGGGATTGGGAGACCGCCGACCGCGAAAATCTGATTGGGCCGGCACACCTCGTCGCGCATGCCGCGCACGTGAACGACGTCCACCACGTCCGCCAGATAACCGGTGTCGTCGCTCCAGAAGCGGCTGACGAACGCGGCGCGCCCGCGAGCGAACGCGTCGTTCCAGCGGCTGTCGAGGGCGGCCGCGATGGCGAGCGCGTTCAGCCACAGCGCCTGCACTTCCACCGGCTTGCCAATCCTCGGCGTGATCACGCGATCGCCGACGCGCGCGTCCATCCACGTGAGCTGCACGCCAGGCGTTCCGGCCGCGAGCAGGCCATCGCGGTCCATGCGGATGCCAAACCGCGTGCCCGACGCATACCCGGAGACGATCTGCGCGATCGCGCGCTCCAGCGCCAACCGTTGCTGGACGGACAGCATGCGGTCGCGGCCGCGCAGGGCAATCAGACACTCGTGCGCCGCGACGACGAACCACAGCGATGCGTCCACCGAGTTGAACTCGGGCGCTTCACCGCGATCCGGAAAGCGGTTCGGCAGCATCCCGTCCGAGACGGCACCCGCCCACTCCACCAGGATGTCGCGCGCGTCGGCGAGGCGGCCGGTCGCGAGACAGAGACCCCGAATCGTGATGAAGGTGTCGCGGCCCCAGTCGGTAAACCATGGGTAGCCGGCGACGATAGTCCGTCCGGCGCCGCGGCGAACGAGATACGCGTCGGCGGCACGATCGATCGGCGACGCGAAGGCGCGCCTTCGTGCGAGCTCAGTCGAACGGAGGTCGTCGTACTGTCGTTCGACATCGACCGCCGATTCCCGATCAGGATCGCTGTGTGGCGCGGCGCTGAGCATCCACACTGCCCGCGCACCCGCGGTCAGCCGCCACGTGAAGACGCCCGGCGAAGCGAGATCCTCTGTGGCATCGAGGCCCCGCTCCAGCTCTCCCCGGTAGAGAAAGTTGCGATACCACTCGGGTGCGGGCTCGTATTGTCCGTTTGACACGATCTCGATGGCCGGCAAATCCGAATAGGGGAGGAACCGGACGCCGCCGCTGATCCGGTGCGCGTCAAATCGAAACGCGCCGTTCTCGTGATGCGTCGAGTGGTAATCGCGGCCGGACACGAGCGGGCGAACCCTCAACTCGAGATCGCCGTCCGCGTCAAGCACCGTCCACGCGATTGCCGTTCTACCGCCGCGCACGACGAAGATCTCCTGTTGGAGCCGCGTGCCATCAGGCAGCTGGAACTCCCAGGTCGGCCAGGGCTCGGCATCGAATCGCGCGATGCGGCTCGCGCCGTCCGGGTGAACGACGTCGGGCGCGTAGCGCTGCGAGGTGATCGCAACCGCTCCCGATGCTGTCTCCACCCACGCCTCGAATCCGTTCACCATCACCACGCGTCCCGTCGGCGGCGTCGTCGCCGGCAGGAGTAGCGCGTGGTAGCGGCGCGTACGGATGCCGGACACCGTGCCCGACGCGAATCCACCGGCGCCGTCCGCTTCGAGCCATTCCGTGCGATCGTCAATCATCATTGCGCAGATACCTTCCTTCAGCGGTGCGCGCGAGAAACCCGTTGGACGTCAGCGCGTCGAGGATGCGCTGCGACAGGTGGTGGTCGAGCGCCCAGAGCCGCGCCGCCTGGGTCGACGTGAGCCGCAAGCCGGGCATCTCCAGGAATTCGCCGCGGATCCGATCTTCGAGCGCCACCGTGAGCTCCGATCTCATCGCGCCACCGCTTCCTGGTCGACCGCGCGCGGTTCGGTCCGCGTCGACATGACCGGCGCCCTCACCGTGAGGAACTGGACGAAGTCCTTCGCGAAGATCAGGTCGAGGGTCCAGTCGAGGGCGACGCGAACCTTCTTTTCGAACCGCGGAAGTTTGCTCAGGTAAATCGTTCGCCATAGCCACCACGCGAAAAAGCCCGAGAAATTGATGCCGAACACGCGCGCGACGCCAGTGCGCCGTCCGATCGCTGCCAGCTGACCAATGGTCCGGAAGTCGAACGCGTTCAGGCGCTTTCCGCGCATCGATGCGACGATGTTCGACGCGGCGGTGCGCGCTTCGCGGAGCGCGTGCTGCGCCGTCGGCGGATGGGGCCTGCCGGTCCGCCGATCGGGTACGACGGCACAGTCGCCGAGCGACCACACGTTCGGCCAGCCGGGCACCGCCAGCGTGTCGTCGACGACGATGCGGCCGCGATCGAGGCCGCAGGGGAGGCCGTGCATGAGCGGATGGGGCGCGGTGCCAGCGGTCCAGACGACGAGACGGCTTGGAATCATCCGGCCTTCGGCGAGCAGGACTCCGTCCTCGCCGACGCTGGAGACCTTTGCGTCCGTCAGAATTTCGATGCCCCGCTCGGCCAGCCGGCGCTGCGCGTATGCGCCGAGCTCCGGGCCGAGCTCCGGCAGAATCGTCGAGCCCGCGTGCACCAATACCGTGCGAATGCGATCTTCGGAAAGGCGCGGGTAGTACCGCAGCGACTCCCGCACGAAGTCGTTAATCCCCGCCATCGTCTCGACGCCGGCGAATCCGCCGCCGGCCACGACGAACGTCAACAGACCGTCGCGTCCCGCTGCGCATTCGGTGTCCGCTTCCTCGAGCGTCGCGATCACGCGGTTGCGCAAGTGGATGGCGTCGCCAAGCGTCCTCATCGTCAGCGCGTGCGTTTCCAGACCTGGCAGGCCGTAGAAGTTCGTGATCGACCCGAGCGCGACAACGACGTGGTCGTATTCGAGTGTGTGGCGATGCCGTTCGAACCCGTGCGCGACGACGACCGAGCGTCGGGTCAGATCGATCGACTCGACGTCGCCAATAAAGATGTTGGTGCGGCGCAGCAGCGCGCGCAGCGGGCTGACGATGTGAGTGACGTCGACGTCGCAGGCAGCGACTTCGTGCAGCATCGGCGTGAACAGGAAGAAGTTGTTCTGGCTGACGAGGGTGACCTCGACGTCCTCGATCGATCGGGTCAGACGTTCGAGGTGGAGCGCCGTGTAGACGCCTCCGAATCCCCCACCGAGCACGAGCACGCGCGTTTTCGACACCTCGTTTTGCCTCGAGCCTTGGATGTCGGTGTGCCGGCCTGGTTACGGCGGCGATTGTGTGTAACCCCTGCCCCCGGGCCTGCATCGAACGGCCGTGCGTTCAATCCATTGGCCGGAATGTGCGACCGAGGCGGCATGCCTCGGGCTGTTCATGGTTTCGGCTGCCACCTTTGCCACCCTTCTGCAGCATCCGGCCTCGCCGCTCGCGGCTCTGGCCGGATGCACCCGCCTGCCGCGGCTGCCGATGGGGATCGCGATGGGGCTGACGCTGACGGCGATCGTCTACTCGCCGCTCGGCAAGCGGTCGGGCGCGCACATGAATCCGGCAATGACGCTCACGTTCTTCCGGCTGGGCAAGATCAGCGGCCGCGACGCCTGCGGGTACGTGGCGGCGCAGTTCCTCGGCGCCGCGTTGGGCATCCTGATCGCGTCAGCCGCGTTGCGGGGCCTGCCGGCGGATCCGTCGGTCAACTACGTGGCGACCGTACCGGGTCCGCGCGGAGCGGTGGTCGCATTTGCTGCGGAGCTGGTGATCTCGTTCGGCATGATGGCGCTCGTTCTGCACGCGTCGAACACGCCGCGGCTCGCGCGCTATACGGGGCTTTACGCCAGCGCGCTCGTCACGCTGTACATCACGTTCGAGGCGCCGCTGTCCGGCATGAGCATGAACCCGGCGCGCACCTTCGCGCCGGCGGTGCTCTCGCATTCCACCGGAGTCCTGTGGATCTACTTCGCCGCCCCGGCGCTCGGCATGCTGGCGGCGGCGGAATGGTTCGTCCGCTCACGCGGACGACACCGCGTCCGCTGCGCCAAGCTCCACCACGTATCCACCGTCCGATGCATCTTTCATTGCGGCTACGCCGCCCAAGAAACGAGCGTTCCGGCATGAGCCATTACGACGTCATCATCATCGGTACTGGCGCGGGCGGCGGCACGCTCGCGTATCACCTGGCGCCGTCCGGCAAGAAGATCCTGCTGGTCGAGCGCGGCGACTACGTGCGCCGCGAAAAGGACAACTGGAGCTCGCGCGCCGTGAACGTCGACGCGAAGTACCACACCAAGGAAGCGTGGTTCGACAAGGACGGGCGGCCGCTGCACCCGCACACCAACTACTACGTTGGCGGCAACACGAAATTCTACGGCGCCGCGCTGTTCCGGCTTCGCAAGGAGGACTTCGGCGAGCTCGCGCACCACGGCGGCGTTTCGCCGGCGTGGCCGATCGGCTACGACACGCTCGAGCCGTACTACACACAGGCGGAATATCTTTACCAAGTTCACGGCGAGCGCGGGACCGACCCGACCGAGCCCTGGGCGAGCGCGCCGTACCGCTTTCCGGCCGTGTCACACGAACCGCGAATCCAGAAGCTCCACGACGATCTCGCGGCCAACGGCCTGAAGCCGTTTCACGTGCCGCTCGGCATTCTGCTCGACGAACGCGATCCAAACGCGAGCCGGTGCATCCGCTGCGAGACGTGCGACGGCTTCCCGTGCCTGATACACGCGAAGAGCGATGCGCAGGTGATCTGCGTCGATCCAGCCCTTGCGTACCCGAACGTGACGCTCGTGACGAACGCGAAGGTCGACCGGCTGCTGACCAGCCCGAGCGGCCGCGAGGTGACCGGCGTCGCCGTGTCGCACTTCGGCGTTGAGAAGATCTACACGGCCGACATCGTCGTCTCGTCGTGCGGCGCCATCAATTCGGCGGCGCTGCTGCTGCGATCGGCCAGCGATCGGCATCCGAACGGGCTCGCGAACGGATCGGGCGTCGTCGGCCGCCACTATATGGGCCATGTCAACTCGGTGCTGCTCGCAATCTCGAAGACGCCGAATCCGACGGTGTTCCAGAAGACGCTGGCGCTGAACGATTTCTACTTTGGCGACGCGGCCTTTCCCTACCCGATGGGCCACATCTCGTTCGTCGGCAAGCTGGATGCCGTGGCACTCTCTGCCGGTGCGCCGTCGATCGTGCCGGGGATGACGCTCGACATCATGGCGAAGCACTCGCTCGACTTCTGGCTGACCTCGGAGGATCTGCCCGATCCCGAGAACCGTGTCACGCTCGATCGCGACGGCAACATCGTCCTGTCGTACACGCCGAACAACGGCGAGGGGCACCGTCAACTGACGCGGAAGCTGGAGCACCTGCTGCAACACCTCGACATGCATCCGCACTTGATTCCGCGGAACCTGTTCGTCGGCAATCGCATTCCGCTGGCAGGCGTGGCGCATCAGAACGGGACGATTCGCTTCGGCCACGACCCGCGTACGTCAGCGCTGGACGCCAACTGCAAGGCGCACGAGCTCGACAACCTCTACGTCGTCGACGGCAGCTTCTTCCCGTCGAGCGGCGCAGTGAATCCGGCACTGACGATTATGGCGAACGCACTGCGCGTCGGCGATCACCTGCTCGAGCGGCTCGGCGCATCGCTGCCGGCGCGCGCGGAGGTGACGGTATGAGGGTTCAGCGCGTCATCGCGGTCGGATTCGCCGCGATCCTGGCGCTGTCATTGGTCGCGGCGCTCGGCGCGGCCGGTGTCAACGGCATTCCGGTGACGGCGGTCGACAGCATCGGAATGACCGTCGCCGACATGGATCGCGCGCTCGAGTTCTACACGAAGGTGTTGACGTTCGAGGAGGTTTCGGACGCCGAAGTTTCTGGCCGAGAGTTCGAGCTCCTCACCGGCGTTTTCGGCGCGCGCGCCCGCGTCGTCCGCCTGCGGCTCGGCGCCGAAGCGATCGAGCTGACGGCGTTCCTCGCCCCGAAGGGGCGGCCGTTCCCGGACGATGCGAGGCCGAACGATCGAAGCTTCCAGCACATCGCAATCATCGTCAGCGACATGGGCGCTGCCTACGAGCGGTTGCGCCAATCTGGCGTGAGGCACGCGTCGACCGGGCCGCAGCGGCTGCCGGACTGGAATCCCAACGCCGGCGGCATCTCCGCGTTCTATTTCCGGGATCCTGACAATCATTTTCTGGAGGTGCTGCATTTCCCGCCGGGTAAAGGCGAAGAGCGCTGGCATCGCGCGGATCGGCTGTTCCTGGGCATCGATCACACGGCGATCGTCGTCAACGACACCGACGAGTCGCTGAAGCTGTATCGCGATGTGCTGCAGATGCGTGTGGCGGGGAGCAGCGAGAACTACGACACCGAGCAGGAGCACTTGAACAACGTGTTCGGCGCCCGGCTCCGCATCACGGCAGTGCGTGCCCCGGCGGGACCGGGGATCGAGTTCCTCGAGTACCTGGCGCCGCGCGACGGGCGCCCAACCCCACTCGACCTGCACGCGAACGACATCGCGCACTGGCAGACAACGCTCATGACTCAGGAACCCGAACGTCTGAACGATTTCCTGCGAACGCGCCTGTTCGCGCTGGTCTCGCCAAACGTCGTCACGCTGCCGCCCTCAGAGCCGCTCGCGATCCGACGGGCAGCGCTCGTCCGCGACGCCGATGGCCACGGGTTGCGCCTGGCGACCAGAAACCTCCCGGCACGTCCAGCATCGAACCTGCAGGAGGACAGAAGACAATGATTCGCAGCACGATTCGGACGGCACTCTTCAGCATCGCCACGCTCGCGTTCGCCGGCGGCGTCGCGTTCGCACAGGGACACACCAGCACGAAGTTCACCGGCGCCAAGGTGAACGCCGGGACGGTCACCCACAGCGTGAAAGACGGCAAGAACGTTCTGACGCTGTCGAGCGAGTTCCAGGTGCCCGACACGCCCGACCCGCATTGGCAGGTGGTCGACTCGAAGGGCAATACGTTCCTGCTGCAGCGCCTCGGCGTGAAAAGCCTCGGCGGCATCGCAAAGGACCGCGTCAACATGACGATCACGCTTCCGTCGTACGTCAAGGACGTCGCCAAGGTGCAGATCTACTGCGCGTGGGCGGAAGCGGTCCTCGGCGAGGCGTCGTTCACCGCGCCAATGATGAGTAACGAGAAGTAAGAAAGCAAAAGGCAAAAGTACCCGAGGAAGCCCTCGTGGTCCGGGCCCGTATGCGGTCGGATCCGAGGGCGTTTTTTTGAGAGGACGAACATGATGACCACCTTGAAATTTATCGCGGCCGGTGCGCTCGTGGTCGCGGCGGCCTCCGTCGCGTCGGCGCAGTCGGCCCAGTCCGCGATGACGGAAAAAATCGAAAAGCGGGTGCTGACGCTCGCCGGCGCGAAGACCGTCGCTGCGGCCGCCGAAGCCGAAGCGCATCGCCTGAACACCACGGGCGCCATCGCCGTTGTGGACGACGGCGGCAGCCTGCTGTATCTGGTGCGCATCGACAACACCTTTCCGGCCGGACCGGCCGTCGCCACCGAGAAGGCCCGCACCGCGGCGACGTTCCGAACCCCGACGCGTAACCTCGAGGACGCCGTGAAGAACGGACGCACTTCGCTCGTTGCCGTCGCCGTCATGACGCCACTTGCCGGCGGCGTGCCGATCACGATCGGTGGTCAGATCGTTGGCGCGGTCGGCGTCAGCGGCGCCGCGAACGCCCAGCAGGACGAGGAGCTCGCCAAAGTGGCGGCCTCGGCGGTGAAGTGATCATGCGCACAGCTATTGTCGGCTTCGTCATCGCGTCAGCATTCACGATCGCCGCGCTTGCCGCGTCCGGCGGCTCGCCGGTCACCTACATTCCGGCGGACCAGGTCAAGGCCGCCTTTGCGAAGGGCTCGGTCCTCATCGACAGCGGCAATTACATGGTTCACGCGAGCCGCCGCGACGCCGATGGCCAGGCTGAAGTCCACGAAAAGGACGCTGACATCATCTACATGCTCGAGGGCACGACGACGTTCATCACCGGTGGCGCGGTCGTCGGTGGCACGACGACAGCGCCCGACGAGATCCGCGGCTCGTCCGTCCGCGGCGGCGAGGCCCGGACGCTCTCCAAGGGCGACGTCATCGTCGTCCCCAAGGGTACGCCGCACTGGTTCAAGGACGTCTCGGGTCCCGTCCTCTACTACGTGGTGAAAGTCCGATGATCACGCTCTTGCTCGCTGCGGCCCTCTCCGGACAACCCGACGCCGCCGTCGATTTGCGAACAGCGGAAGGCGTCAAGACCGTGGACACGGCGTGGAAATATAAGGACGTCCGGATCGTGGAGACCGACTTCCGCGAGCCCGACGCCAACGGCAAGCCGAACGGCGCGCCGATCCGCGCCTACGACATCACGCCGCATGCTGGCGGTCGCGAATTTGACGACTCGTCGTGGGAGGTCATCGGCCCGACAACGCTCGAGGCGCGGCGGACCAACGGACGACTGTCATTCAACTGGTATCGACTCAACGTCCGCATTCCCGAGCGGATCGGTGGGTTCGATCCGACCGGATCGACGGTCGTGTTCGAAACGGTCGTGGACGACTACGCGGAGGTCTGGGTCGACGGACAGCTGCCGCGCCAGCTCGGGCAATCCGGCGGGTCGCTCGTCGCCGGATGGAACGCACCGAACCGGCTCGTCGTTGCGACTAACGTCAGGCCGGGACAGCGCATTCAGCTCGCGATCTTCGGCGTCAACGGACCGCTGTCCGATCCGCCGCCCAACTACGTCTGGATCCGATCGGCGAAGCTCGAGTTTTTCCGCAGCGAGCCGAAGACGCTGACGCGATTCGTCGAGACGCACATCGACACGCGCGACGCGCGGCTCGACGCAGTCGTCGAACCCGGCACGCGCATCGAGCAGCTCGCGACAGGCTTTCAGTTCATCGAAGGGCCGCTGTGGGTCGGCGGCGCGCTGCTCTTCAGCGATCCGAACGCGAACCGCATCTATCGATGGTCCGAACGGGAAGGCGTCGCGGTCGCGCAGGAGCGCAGCGGCTATGAAGGAACCGACATCGCCGAGTACAAGCAGCCGGGATCGAACGGCCTGGCGATGGATCTCGAGGGCCGGCTGACGATCGATCAGCACGGGAACCGGCGCATCGTGCGTGTCGAACGAGACGGCACAGTGACAGTCCTCGCCGATCGCTACGAAGGGAAGCGTCTGAACAGCCCGAACGATCTCGTCTATAGGTCGGACGGCTCACTCTACTTCACCGATCCGCCCTTCGGACTGCCGAAGGCGTACGACGACCCGAGGAAAGAGCTGCCGTACTCGGGGGTGTTTCGCGTCGCGAACGGCCGAATCCAGCTACTGACGACCGACCTAAAAGGGCCGAACGGGCTCGCGTTTTCACCGGATGAGAAGTATTTGTACGTCGACAACTGGGACGAGCGTGCGAAGATCATCAAGCGCTACGACGTGCAGCCCAATGGCACGCTTGCGGACGGTGTCGTCTTTTTTGACATGACGCCAGCGCCGGGTGAAGAAGCGCTCGATGGATTGAAGGTCGATCAGGCCGGCAACGTGTACGTGTCGGGACCTGGCGGCGTGTGGATCATCGCGGCGGACGGCACCCACATCGGCACGATCACGGGTCCCGAGCTTCCGGCGAATATGGCCTGGGGAGATGATGGCCGCACGCTATACCTCGCGGCTCGGACGGGTCTCTATCGCATCCGTCTGAAGATTCCCGGCGCGGGGGCCGCGCCGCGTGTGGCTCCGAGCACCCAAGCCCGTCACTGAGGACGAACACGCGCGAGCAGACGCTGGAATTCCGGCGTCTGCCGCGCGCCGGCGAACTCTGGCTCCACGGCAAGGAAGACCATCCACCCGGAACGATCGGTAAACGCCCGCTCGAGTGCCCGGACCATGGTGTCGCGATCGTCGAGTCCGACCGCGATCAATGCGCTGTGGTACGGCGACGCGTACCGCTCACGCCCTTCGGCGTCGAGCTCGCGCTGAATGGCCGTGGCCCGATCGCGTTCGTCAGCCCGAGCGAGTCCGTACGCGAGGTGCGCGCGCATATAGGCGCTGTTGCCGGACAGTTCGACCGCGCGGCGCAGCTCGTCCAGCTCCTTCGCGTGGTCGCCACTCTCGCGGGCGCACTGCGCGATCCCCCAGTGCGCGACGCCGAATTCGGGCCGGCTCTCCAGCGTCTTCGAGAACTGCACGGCTGCCGGCGCGCACCGCCCCGCATACAGGAGCCGGATCCCCAGCGTCGTGCCCGCCGGGGCCGAAAGGGGATCGAGCTCGATCGCGCGGCGCGCCTCGCCGATCGCGTCGTCGAACCGCCCCATTGTCGTCAGCACCGTCGAGTAGTACTGGTGGGCCTGCGCGTAATTCGGGTTCAGGCGAATCGCTTCCTTGACCTCGGCCTCAGCGCCGTCGCGATCCCATCGATAGTACAGCCGCAGCATCGCCAGCACCGCGTGCGCTTCCGCCGATTGCATGTCGATCGACAGCGCGCGCTCGGCGCTCGACTGCGCTTTCTGGAACAGCGTTCCTGGCTGCTCGACTTCCCAGCCCGGCGCGCCCAGCAGGAGGTAGGCGTCGGCGATGCCGGCAAACGCGGGCGCGTACGGCGGATCCGCGGCGATTGCCCGTTGGAAGTACTCGATCGCCTTGCGGGCACCCTCTTCGGTGGCCTGCTCGCGATAGAAACGGCCGCGGAGTGTCAGCTCGTAGGCGGGAAACGATTTGGGCGCCGCCGCCGTCTGCGGTCCTCGCAACGCGAGCTCCAGCGACTTGGCGATCTTCATGGCCACTTCGCTTTGAATCGACAGCGAGTCCGCGACGTCGCGGTCGTAGCTCTCGGACCACAGATGCGTCATCTCCCGCGCGCGCACCAGCTGCGCTGTGATGCGGACGCGCGATCCGCTCCGCCGAATGCTGCCCTCGAGCACGTAGTCGACGCCGAGCTCCTGGCGAATCTGTCCGACGCTCTTTCGAGCGCCCTTGTACAGCATCGTCGTCGTGCGCGCGATGACACCAAGGTGCTCGGGATCGAGCTTCCCGAGCTCCGCGATCATTTCCTCGGTGAAGCCGTCGCTGAAGAATTCCTGATCGGCGTCGTTGCTTAGATTCTCGAACGGCAGCACCGCGAGTGTCATCCGCCCGGGGACGGGTGTGGAGGACGGCCGAAGGTACAGCGCCGCGACGACGACCGCGACTGCGAGCGCGCCGCCCGCAAGCAGAAGGACGATGCGCGACGCACGCGATAGAGACGGTGCGACCGGCGTAAGTGGCGTTTGCGGAACGGCGGGCGGCGGTGCCGCCGCGACGACGGCAGGAGCGGCAGCAGTCATCGTGCCTACGGCAACCGCCTCGACCACCATCTCGACCGGCGCGATGAAGCGATAGCCCTTCTTGGGAAGCGTCTCGATGAACCGCGGATTTTCGGCCGAATCCCCAAGCGCCTCGCGCAGCCGATTCATCGCCGAGTTCAGGCCGTGGTCGAAATCGACAAATGTGTCGGCCGGCCACAGATGATTGCGCAGCTCTTCGCGGGTGACGAC
>Ga0070675_100000442_pt1 | contig 28196 bp, 32 predicted proteins | sample KBSM43metaG_FD_65343 | JGI IMG/M metagenome (GOLD analysis project Ga0070675, IMG submission 65343) | Miscanthus rhizosphere microbial communities from Kellogg Biological Station, Michigan, USA - KBS M4-3 metaG | ecosystem: Host-associated > Plants > Roots > Rhizosphere > Soil ... | reverse complement strand
CGTAACGTCCTCGGCATCCATCGTCACGAGACCTTTGTCGATGGTGAGCGTCAGGCTCTGGGCCTCGGCGCCGGCCGGCCGCCGACGCCCTGTCGGATCCGCGGGCGACGTCGCGGTTGAGGTGACTGGTCCCTCCGATACCGCTGGCGGCCGTCGCCGCGGGTCACTGCGGCGTCGTGAATTTATCGAGAAGGCCCTTGAGGCGGCCCTCGACTTCGTTGCGGAGTCCTCGCTTCAGAGCCGCCGCCGCGTCGATTGTCACGCGAGGGTTCTGGAGCGTGCCGCCCACCGCGGCGGGCAGTACGACGCGGTTGCCCTCGCGCGTGTAGCGCCGAAGGTCGTTGCCGGCCTGTGCCGACAGCGCCTCCGACAGGGAGATGTCGAACTTGCCGGCGAGCGCTTTCGTGGCGGTGGCGAGGGTGCCCGATCCCACCACGTCCACGTCGCGCGAGCGGAGCGCGAGCACGTCGGCGCGGAGGTTCTGATTCTGAAGCGTGAACTGGAGATCCAGCGTGTCAAAGGCGTCACTGGCCGGCGGAGCGTCGGCCGCCGGCCTGCCGAAGAACACGACGACGGTGCGCACGAGCCCCATCCGCGGAATCGTCCCCTTGGCGATTTGCGCCGTGCCGCCGCCGCGAGCCCCGGCCAGCACCGCGGCGAAGTCGCGACCGGTCCCGGTGAAGGTGCCCGCGCCCGTGAGCGTTCCGGTGATGGTGTCCCTGGCGTTGCCGAACGCCGCGAGCTGCGCGACGTCGAGCCCGGTAATGCGCGAGCGCAGCGTCGCGTTCAGCGTGGTGCCCAGCCGGGCGTTCAGCGACCCCTGGTAACGTCCGCCGAAGATCTCGAAGCTGAGTGGCGCCATCGCCACGGTATCGCCCTCGACCTGCACGTCGCCGGCGAACTGCCGCACCTCCACGCCGCCCGCAGTCACCGTCTCGGCGCTCAGGCGCGCTGCGATGCGCGTGGGTGGGCCCGGCTTGACGCGCGGCGCCCCGGGGGCCGGCGACGGAGGTCCGAAAGCGTCGGCGAGCGCGATCAGCTCGTCCACGTCGAGCCGGCTGGCCGACGCGCGCACCGTGGCTTCGACCCGCGGCTCGAGGCTCACCACGCCCTCCGCCCGGATGGAGGTCCTGCCCGATTCGACCGTTGCGCGCCGGACCGTGAGACGCGCGCCGTCGAAGGACGAATCAGCCGAGACGACGAGCTCCCGCCCGCGGCTGACAACCCGCACGTCGTCGAGGCCGATCGAGTTGATCGATTCGATCGTGAACCCCGCGGACTCGGCAGACGCGCCCTCCTGGGGAGTGGTCGGGATCTCGAATGGCAGGGGCAGTTCGAGCCTTGTGCTGCCAATCCGGATCGCCGCGTCGGCGATGCGCCCCTGCAGCAGTGCCGTCAGCTCGGTGGAAACACCCACCTCGCCGAGCGTGAGGCGCGCCGGTTCGCCGACGGCGACGTTGCGAAGCGTCAGGCCGGGGCGCGGCCAGAACTGCGCCTCGACCGATGCGATGCGGACCGGCTGTCCGAGCCAGGCCGCCGCCTGCTGTTCGAGGCCGACCCGGACGCCGTCGTTCGAGAGGACCCAGTACAAGACGCCGGCCGCGAGGACTGCGAGCGCGAGGAAGCCGACCACGACGTAGAGCAGGAGACGGCGAATCATCCGCGGTTTCCTTCACGCTTTAAAGGGGCCCAGTCCGGTATCGCGATCACTAAGGTCTGCCTGTCGGCTGACATTTCCAGACACAGCTTCACACGGACGCCGTATTTTGCAGGAAATGGCGGTCGGCATCTTGCATGTTCCGGGTGGTGACGAGTCCCCCCTCGTGTCGTGTTCAGTCGGTCGGTGCGCTGCTGATAGCCGCGGCGACATTCCTTCCTGCATGTCCGGCGTCAGCGGACGTGATTCTCGGCGCGATCGCCGGGACCATCAACTCGGGGGGGCTCGGATTCGGATCCTTGGCACATACGTTCGATCAGAGTGGCTTGTCGAGTAATTACCTGTCTGGCGTAACCGATCTCGACGCCTACCTGGGCCTGGCCCCCTCCCATGGGTCCGACTTCCAGCTGTTCGAATGGTTCAGCGATCTGGGAACGAGCGAGGCGAGCGTCACTTACGATCTTGGCGCGGTGCATACCATCGGTCGCATTGCGTTGTGGAACGAGGATGCCTCCGGTATCGGTCTCCTCAGCCTGTACGGATCCACGGACGGCATCGGCTTTTCACCGGTTGCGCTCAATCTGGCTCCAACGAACAACCCCATCGACAATCCCTATCGCGCCGACGTGTTCGGCATCGGTTCAGCGGTCCTTCGCTATATCCGCTTCGACATGAGCGAGTGTCCTCAGCCGGGGCCGGACGCGGCCCCGGCCTGTTCGATTGGCGAAGTGGCGTTCGCCGAGTCCGCCGGTGTTGCCGAGCCGGCGGCGATCGCCCTTCTCGGTCTCGGCCTGACCGCCGTGGCGGTCTTGCGCCGCCGCCGGCGGCGTGCCGGCCACTGATTTCCCGCTCGTAGCCCCACAATCTTTGCACCCCGGTCGCGCACCGGGCGACAGGGTGTTCTACTTTGGCACATGCCGGAGTTGCCCGACGTCGATCTCTACGTGCACGCCCTGCGCCCACGGATCGTGGGCCGTCGCATCGAGCGGGCGCGTCTGGCCGCGCCTTTCCTGCTGCGATCGGTCGATCCGCCGCTCGCGGCTGTCGAAGGGCGCACGGTGGCGGGCGTGTCGCGTCTCGGCAAGCGCATCGTCATCGAGGCGGCCGACGAGCTCTATCTCGTGATCCACCTGATGATTGCCGGCCGGTTCCGCTGGAAGCCCCCCGGCACCAAGGTACCCGGCAAAGTCGGATTGCTGGCCCTGGACTTCGACGAGGGCACGCTGATCCTAACCGAAGCCGGATCGAAACGCCGCGCGTCGCTGCACCTGGTGCAGGGCCGCGACCGCCTGCGGCAGCACGATCCCGGGGGGCTCGAGGTCCTCGAGGCCACGCTCGCCGATTTCTCCGGAGCGCTGCGTCGAGAGAACCATACGCTGAAGCGGGCGTTGACCGATCCGCAGGTCTTCAGCGGCATCGGCAACGCGTACTCGGACGAGATTCTCCATGCGGCGCGGCTGTCGCCGTTCAAGCAGACGCAGGCCATCGGCGACGACGAAGTGGCCCGCCTCTTCGACGCGGTCCGGACCACGCTCCGCGGCTGGTCGGCGCGGTTGCGCGACGAGACGGGTGACGGTTTTCCCGAGAAAGTCACCGCGTTCCGCGAGGGCATGGCCGTCCACGGGCGCTACGGCCAGCCGTGTCCGGCGTGCGGCTCGCCAGTGCAGCGGGTGGTGTACGCCGCCAACGAAGCCAACTACTGCGCTACCTGCCAGACTGGCGGCCGCCTGCTCGCCGATCGGTCGCTGTCGCGCCTGCTGCGCGACGACTGGCCGCGGACGCTCGAAGAGCTCGAACGCCGCAGGAGGCCCGAGCCCTAGCCTTAAGCCCAAAGCCTTAAGCCCTTATCATTTCGTCGATGCGACGGCCCCTCGTCCTTGCTGCCATCGTCTGCGGCGTGCTGTCCGCCCGCGCGGTGGCACAGGACGCGGGCGTCCTGCGCTTCGGCGGCGACGCCGAAGGCGGGGCGCCGTTCATGGAGGCCGATCCGCGGGATCCGTCGCGCGTGGTCGGCTTCGAAGTGGATGTAGCGGCACTGCTCGCGGCGGGCCTCGGCCGCACGCCGCGGTTCGTGCAGGTCGGGTTCGTCACCCTCGATCCGGCCGTCGAGCGCGGCGACTTCGACATCGGATTGAGCGGCCTCGAAGACCTGCCGGGCCGCCGCGCCCGGCTGGCGGTGACTGTCCCCTATTACGAGTTCCGCGAGGTGCTGACGGTGCGGCAGAGCGACGCCGCGCGCCTGACGTCGCTGGAAACGCTGCGCGGCCGCCGGGTGGCGACGCTCGGCGCGACGCTGGCCGCCGACATCCTCGAGCGCGCCCGTCAGGATCACGGCGTCGTGCCGGTGATCTACGAGGACGACGTGCATCCCTATACCGACCTGGCGATCGGGCGAGTGGACGCCGTGCTCCTCGACGCCGTGCTGGCCGAGCGCGGCGTGTCGCGCAACCCGGGTCTACTGAACCAGCCGTCCAATCTGGGCGTCGGCCATTACGTCGGAACGCTCGCACCCGCGAACACGGCGCTTCGCGACCGCATCGACGATCTGCTGCGAGCCGCCATGAAAGACGGCCGGCTCGAAGCCATCTTCCGCAAGTGGAGGATGTGGAACGGCGACCAGCCGCGGCTCTATGCCCGCGTGCTGGCGGCCGAGTCCGGGCCGGATGCGTCCGGGTCCCGAGACCCGGACCCGCGCACCGGGCTGGACCAGACCGCAGCCCCCGGCGGCCGCGAACCCGCGCTGGCGGCCACCATGCGCTATCTGCCGGCGCTGCTGCGCGCAGCCGTCATCACGCTGCTGCTCTCGTGTGTCTCGATGGCGCTGGCCGTGGCCACGGGGATCGCGATTGCGACCGGACGCGTGTATGGAGGCCGGACTCTCGCCGCGGGGCTCACCGCCTGGGTGGAGCTGGTGCGCGGCACGCCGCTGCTGCTGCAGCTCTTCGTCCTCTACTTCGGCCTCGAGTCGTTCGTGCAGCTGCCGGCGGTGGCCGCGGCGGTGCTGGGCCTGGGGCTGAACTACGGCGCGTATGAGAGCGAGATCTATCGTGGTGCGCTGCAGGCCGTAGCCCCGGGTCAGCTCGAGGCCGCGCGCACCCTCGGGTTCAGCGACTGGCAGGCCCTGCGGCTCGTGCGCGGACCGCAGGCGCTGAAGCTGGCGCTGGCGCCGATGACCAACGACTTCGTGGCGCTTCTGAAGGACAGCTCGCTCGTCTCGATGATCACGGTGGTGGAGCTCACGAAGCAGACGTCGATCCTGGCCGCGAACATCGGCAGCTGGTTCCTGCCGGGGCTGTTGTGCGCGGCGATGTACCTGGCCATGTCGCTGCCGCTGGCGCGGCTGGCGAGACGGCTCGAGCGGCGCCTGGGTCCGGGAGCGCCCGCGTGAGCGCGCTCACGGTGCGTGATCTGCACGTGGAGCGGGGCGGGCGGGCCGTCGTGCGAGGGCTCTCGTTTGCCGCCCGGCCTGGTGAGCTGCTCGCGCTCATGGGGGCGTCGGGCTCGGGGAAGACGAGCGTGCTGCGCGCCGTGGCCGGGCTCGAGCGGTTCACGGCCGGGGCGATCGAGATGTCGGGATTCTCCCGCGGGCCGGGCGCGCTGCCCCGCGGCGCCGCGCTGCGCGAGCTGCACGCGCGCGTTGGCATGGTCTTTCAGTTCCACAACCTGTTCGCGCACCTCTCCGCCGCGCACAACGTGTGGCTGGCGCCCGTCCACGTGCGCGGCACGGGACGTGAGGAGGCCGAGCGCTCGGCGCGTCGACTGCTCCACGAGCTTGGCGTGGGCGCGCGCGCCGACGCCAGGCCGCACGAGCTCTCCGGCGGGGAAGCGCAACGTGTGGCGATTGCCCGCGCGCTTGCCATGGAGCCGCCGCTCCTGTTGCTCGACGAGCCGACGGCGTCGCTGGATCGCGAACGGCGCGCGGAGCTGGCCCGAACGGTCCGCGGGCTGGTCTCGGGAGGGCGGACCATTGTCGCCGCCACCCACGACGGCGACTTCGTCCGTGCCTGCGCCGACCGGGTGCTGCTGCTCGAGGAGGGCCGCATCGTACGCGAGGGCCCGGCCGGGACGTTGGCCGAGGCGGGTGGTCAGGGGAGTGAGTAGGGTATTCTGACGGGCGGCGCCCTGGCCGCGCCCGAAGCGCCCGCATGGCAAAACCCCCCGAAATCAGAATGGCCCAGACCGACGCGATTTTCGTCGAACGCGACACCGACCGGAAGATCCGCCACCGCAACAAGCTCTATTACCGGGTCAACCACTGGCCGATCTGGATCTTCGTCTTTTTCATCGCACCGGGGCCGATGACGTTCAACCTCTTCGCCCGCGGGCTCGATCCGGCCATGGCGCTGTGGCTGGGCGTCGTGCTGGTGGGGACGGGCATCGCCGGCATGCGTGGCCGGCTGCCGGGGTGCGAGCCGGCGCCTTACATCATTCGCTTCACCGAAGACCGCCCCAACCCGCTCTACCGCCGCATCTGCTACACGACCGCGTGGGGCGAGGTGGTGGCGTTCGCCGTGCTCAACACCGCAGGGCTCGCCTATGCCGTGGCGACGGGAAGCTGGCGCCTGCGCGAGTTCTACGAGTACGGCTACTTCCCGATTGCCGGCACGGTGTGGCTGCTCGGCGCCTTCGGTGTGCTGCCGCGGGTGCGCCCGAGCACGAAGAACGAGGGCCACGAACGACGCTATTTCTACGGCTCGGTGTGGGCCGTGGCGATCGCGCAGCCCGTGCTCTGGCTGCTGTGGAAGGTCGTGCCGGCGTCGCGCGGCGGCGACGCGCTGAAGCTGCTCGTCTTCGTCGGGGTTCTCGTGGCCGTGGGCTATGTTTCGCGCCTCGGCGCCCTGCCACGCACGCGACCGATCCTGCCGGGTGAGTGGGCCGTCGACTGAGCCATGACCACGGGGATCGACGTCCTCACCGCGCCGACCCTCAAGCACGTCCGCGACGAGTGGTGGGACGACACCTTCACCGAGTTCCTCGCCGAAACGCTGCGGCCGCGGCCGGGTAACCGCATCCTCGACGTCGGCTGCGGCCAGGGAGAGGCCGAGGTGAGCATCGGCCGCCTGCAGATCTCGCAGGTGCGCCTCGTCGGCGTGGACCTCGAGCCGGCCAAGGCCGCCGAGGCGCTGCGCGAGACCCGGTCGCACAACCAGCGCGTGAGCATTGCCGTCGGCGACGCCTGCAGGCTGCCGTTCCGAAGCGGCGTGTTCGACGCCACGTTCTGTGTGGCGGTGCTGCAGCTCGTCAGCAACGTCAGCGATGCGATTGCCGAGATCGCGCGCGTGACCGCGCCGGCCAGCCGGGTCGTGATCGTGGAGCCCGACAATGCCGCCCGCTATTTGTACAGTTCGGTGCCCGCAGGGGCGGTGGCGCTGGCGGCCGCGACACGGTTCTTCACGGCCGTGGCCGACGCCCGCGAGCGGGCAACGCACCCCGCTGTCGGACCGCGCGTCCCGAGCCTGCTGGCCTTTGCCGGCATCGAAGCGGTGGACGTCCGTATGTTTCCGGTGACCAGCGTGCAGCTCGGCGTGCCGCCCGAAGACGTCTGGACGCGGCGGCGGGCGCGGGTGGAAGAGGCGGTCGCTGGCGCCACGACCGACCGCGTGCGCGACGCCGCTGTGGTCTTCCTCGCGGCGCTCGACGCCTATCGCACCGAAGCCGCCGAAGCCAACACCGCGTTCGTGGAGATCCAGAACACGATGCTCTTCGCCACGGTCGGCCAGAAGCCGGCCGCCCGCCGTTAGTGTCGGTGGCGCGACGACCAGCCGCCGCGACGACGGCCGAGGGCCACGAAGGCTGGGACGAGTACGCGCCGTTCTACGACTGGGAGAACGCCCGTACGCTCGGGCGGCGCGACGTGCCGTTCTGGCGCACGGTCGCGCTGCACGCCGGCGGCCCGGTGCTCGAGCTCGGCTGCGGCACGGGACGCATCTCCATTCCCCTCGCGCGTGCCGGCGTGCCGCTCGTCGGCATCGATCGCTCGGCGCCGATGCTCGCCCGCGCGCGGCAGCGGGTCAAACGGGCGCGCCTGCAGCGCCACGTACGCCTGGTGCGCGGCGACATCCGCTTCCTGCCGTTCGCGGACGCCCGCAACCTGTCGGCGTCCGCGTCCCGGCGCCGCGCGAAGAGCGACGCGGGGCTGCCTCGCCGCAGCCAGAAGCGCGACGGCGGGTTTTCCATGGTGCTCGCGCCCTACGGCATGCTGCAGTCGCTGCTGCGCGAAGGCGATCTCAAGGCGACGCTGGCGGCGGCGCATCGCGTGCTGCGGCCGGGCGGCACGTTCGGCGTGGAGCTCGTCGCTGATTTGCCCTCGTGGCAGGAGTATCGCAAGCGGGTCAGCTTGAAGGGCTGGCGATCCACGGGCGGCGCGCACGTCACGCTCACCGAGACGGTGCGCCAGGACCGGAAGCGCGGCTTCACGATCTTCGATCAGGAGTTCACCGAGCGGCGCGGCACGCGCACGTCGACGCGGCAGTTCTCGCTGACATTCAGGACGCTGTCGGTACCCCAGACGGTGCGGCGCCTCGAGAAGGCGGGCTTCGAGGTGACGGCGCTGCTCGGCGACTACAAGGGTCGCGCGTGGGATTCCCGCGCCGACGTGTGGGTGATCCTCGCCCGCAAGCGCCTATAAATCCTTTACCCGCCTGACCGGCCGCCGGCCCCACCCGCCCTACCCGCCCACTAGTCCTCGAAGATCTCCGCCAGCGGCATCTCGAGGCCCGGGAGCAGGGGCGTGGTCAGCACGTCGCCGGCGTCCAGCGATAGCTCCTGCGCGCGCTGATACCGGTCCTGGACGAGCCGGAACACCTTGATCGCGTCGAGATCGGGATCGACGATCCAGTACTCGGGGACCGCGAACCTTTCGTACAAACGCTGCTTGGTGCGTTCGTCGGTTCGTCTCGTGCCCGGCGAGCCAACCTCGACAACCAGATCCGGCGGCCCCACCAGGTGCTTCTCGGCCAGCACGTCGCGTTCGCGCGGTCGGCTGACAAACAGCACGTCAGGCTCCACGACGTCGATTCGAGAGAACAGCACATCGAGTGGCGCCACAAACACCCGGCCCAGGGCGTGACGACGTACGTGCCCGAGAATCAGAGAGGCGAGGTTCAGGACGATTGTCTGATGCCGGAGGCCGGGGGACGGCGTCACGTAGAGCTCTCCGTCGATGAGCTCGCGGCGCAAGCCGTCGTCCGGCATGTCCACGAGGTCGTCGTAGGTGAGCTTGGCGCCGGGGTCGTGCGACGAGGATCCCGTCACGCCGCTCATTCTAGCGCCCGGCCTCGCAGGGGCCGTGCCCGCCCGGACCGGTCCGTTTGCCTGCCAAATCGGCGTGGGCCTGTCGGGCGGCACGCAGGTAGCGCGCGCCCCGCGGGCCATCGGCCCCGCATTTTTCGCCGTGTTATCATCAACGGTCGTTTTCCCGTTGTATCTATTGGAGTTTTCGCATGTCAGGCCATTCCAAGTGGCACACCATCAAGCATAAGAAGGGTGCCGCCGACGCCAAGCGCGGCAAGATCTTCACCCGGCTCATCAAGGAGCTCACGGTCGCGGCCCGTCACGGCGGCGGCGACCCGGGCATGAACCCGCGGCTGCGCACGATCATCGCCGACGCCAAGGCGGCCAACATGCCGCGCGAGAACATCGAGCGCGCCATCCGCCGCGGCACGGGCGAAGAACCCGGCGTCCACTACGAAGAGATCACCTATGAAGGCTACGGGCCCGGCGGTGTGGCGCTGCTCATCCAGTCGCTGACCGACAACAAGAACCGGACCGTGGGCGAGGTGCGCTTCATCCTCGGTAAGTACAACGGCAACCTGGCGGCCGAGAACAGCGTCGCCTGGATGTTCACGCGCAAAGGGCAGGTCTTCGTCGAGAAGGACAAGGCCGACGAGGAGAAGCTCCTGAACGCGGCCCTCGAAGCCGGCGCTGACGACATGAGCGACGATGGCGGCGTGTGGGAGATCATCTCCGCGCCCGAGAGCTTCGAGGCGGTGCGCGATGCGGTGAAGGCGCTGGGCGTCGAGCCGGCCAACGCCGAAGTCGCGATGGTGCCCCAGAACTACGTGAAGCTGCAGGGCAGCGACGCGCGCACGATGCTCAAGTTGATGGAAGCGCTCGACGACCACGACGACGTGCAGCACGTCTGGGCCAACTTCGACATCGAAGAGAAGGAGATCGAGGCCTCGCTGGCGTGAGGATCTTCGGCATCGACCCCGGCTCCGAGCGCACCGGCTATGGGTGCGTCGAGACCGACGGTCGGCGCCACCGGCTCGTTACCTGCGGCGCCATCGCGGCGGCGCCCGGTGACGCGCTGCCCCAGCGGCTGTCCCGGATCTACCGCGAGCTCACGCGCCTCCTGGCCGCCTCGCGCCCCGACTGCGTCGCCATCGAAAACCTCTTTCACGCGGTCAACGCCCGCAGCGCCCTGAAGCTGGGGCACGCCCGCGGCGTGGCCATGCTCGCCGCGGTCGAGGCCGGGTGCGAAGTGGTGGAATACACGCCCGCCGAAGTGAAGCGCGCCGTCGTCGGCTACGGCCGCGCCGAGAAGCCGCAGGTGCAGATGATGGTGAAGCTGCTCCTGGGTCTGGCCGCCCCGCCGTCGCCGCACGACGCCGCCGATGCGCTGGCCGTGGCCATCTGCCACTTGCACTCGGTGCCGCAGGGCGGGCTGAAGGCGCGGCTCGACGCCGACGCGAAGGCCGCCGCCGGGCCACGGCGGGCGAAGACGCCGCGCAGCTGGCGCCAGTATCGTCCGCCGGCGGCGGGATGATCGCGTTCCTGCGCGGGCGCGTGCTCGACAAACAGCCCAACCGCATCACCGTGGACGTGCAAGGCGTCGGCTACGACCTGCACGTCCCGCTCTCGACCTACTATCGCGTCGCCGAGCCCGGCGGCGACGTGGCTTTGCGCGTGCACACGCACGTGCGCGAAGACGCCCTGCAACTGTACGGGTTCCTCACCGACCTCGAGCGCCAGCTGTTCGAACGCTTGATCGGCGTGAGCGGCATCGGGCCCAAGATGGCGGTGGCGCTCCTCTCCGGCATGGAGGCGCGCGATCTGGTGGCCTGCGTCATGCGCGCCGACGTGGCGCGGCTCACGGGCATCCCCGGCATCGGCAAGAAGACCGCCGAGCGCATCGTCCTCGAGCTCAAGGATCGCGTCGCGAAACTCGGCGTCGAGCCCGAAGAGGCCACGGCGCCCGTGTCGGCAGCGGATCGGCTGCGCGACGACCTGCTCTCGGCGCTGCAGAACCTCGGATATCATCGGCCCTTAGCCGAAAAGGCCGCCGACGCCGCGCTCGCGGCGGGCGGTGAGCCCACCTTCGAGGTCGCGCTCAAGGCCGCGCTCCGCGAGCTGATGCGAAGCCGGTAGGAAGGCCGCCACGAACCAGCCATGGCCGATCGCGTGATAACCGGTGTGCCCGCTGAAGAAGAGGCGCAGTACGAAGCGGGCCTGCGCCCGCGCTCGCTCGGCGAGTACATCGGCCAGGACCGCATTCGCGACAACCTGCAGGTGTCGATTGCCGCCGCCCGGGGCCGCCGCGAGGCGCTCGATCACGTCCTGCTGTACGGCCCCCCGGGACTCGGCAAGACCACGCTGGCCTACGTCATCGGCGCCGAAATGGGCGTGCCGGTGAAAGCCACCGCCGGCCCGGTGATCGAAAAGCCGGGCGACCTGGCCGCGATGCTCACCGACCTGCAGGCGCACGAGGTGCTGTTCATCGACGAAATCCACCGGATCCCGCCCGCCATCGAGGAAATCCTCTATCCCGCGATGGAGGACTACGAGCTCGACGTGATGATCGGCCAGGGCCCGGGCGCCAAGTCGGTGAAGGTGTCGCTGCAGAAGTTCACGCTGGTCGGCGCCACCACGCGCGCCGGCCTGCTCACGTCGCCGCTGCGCGCACGGTTCGGCATCGTCCACCGGCTCGATTTCTACAATGACGCCGATATCTTCGAGATCGTGCGGCGCTCGGCCCGCATCCTCGGCGTGCCGATCGACGACGACGCGGCCGGCGAAATCGGCCGCCGCTCGCGCGGCACGCCGCGCATCGCCAACCGGCTGCTGCGCCGCGTGCGCGACTTCGCGCAGGTGCGGGCCGACGGGCGGATCTCGGTGGAAGTGGCGCGGGCGGCGCTGACGCTGCTCGAAGTCGACGAGCGCGGGTTCGACGAGGTGGATCGCAAGCTGCTGCGCACCATCATCGACAAGTTCGCGGGCGGGCCGGTGGGCGTCAACAGCCTGGCCGCCGCCATTCACGAAGAAAGAGACGCGATCGAGGACATCTACGAGCCCTTCCTGATCCAGGCCGGGTTCCTCGATCGCACGCCGCGTGGCCGCGTCGCCACGCCGCGCGCCTACGAATATTTCGGGCTCACCCTCCCGAGGAAGGATCCGCGTCTGTGGTAACCGCCGCCCCGCGCACCGTGTGCCGTGCGCGCATCGCGAGCCTCGCGACCTACGTTCCGCCCAAGCTGCTCACCAATGCCGATCTCGAGAAGATGGTCGAGACGAGCGACGAGTGGATCGTCCAGCGCACCGGCATCCGCGAGCGCCACATCGCCGAGCCGGGCGTGGGCACGTCGGAGCTGGCGACGAAGGCGGCGCTGCTGGCCATCGAGCGCGCCGGGCTCACGCCGGCGCAGATCGACTTCATCGTCGTCGGGACCACCACGCCGGACATGATGTTCCCGAGCACGGCGTGCCTGGTGCAGCACAACATCGGGGCCACCAACGCCTGGGGCTACGACCTGCTTGCGGCGTGCTCCGGCTTCACCTACGCGCTCACCACCGCGGCCAACATGGTGTCCACCGGTGCGAGCAAGCACGCCCTGGTGATTGGCGCCGACGTGATGTCGAGCATCATCGACTACACCGACCGGGCCACCTGCGTCATCTTCGGCGACGGCGCCGGCGCTGCGGTCGTCGAGGCGACCAACGAAGAGGGCATCGGCATCATCGACTTCGTCAACTACGTCGACGGCAGCGGCGGCGAGAACCTCTGCATGCCGGCCGGCGGCAGCCGCCAGCCGGCGTCGCACGAAACCGTCGATCAGCGGCTGCACTACGTGAAGCAGGACGGCCAGGCCGTGTTCCGCTTCGCCGTCCGCAACACCGAGGAAGCCTGCCGCCGGCTGCTCGAACGGAACGGCGTGCGGCCGGTCGATCTCGACCTGTTCGTCTCGCACCAGGCCAATCGGCGCATCATCCTCGCCGCGGCGGAGAAGCTCCAGTTGCCGGTGGAGAAGGTGGTGATCAACGTCGAGAAGTTCGGCAATACCACCGCCGCCACCATCCCCCTCGCGCTCAACGACGCCGTCGCCGACAAGCGGCTCAAACGGGGAGACCTGTTGCTGATGGTGTCGGTGGGCGCCGGGTTCACAGTCGGCGCCCTGTTGCTGCGGTGGGGACTGAAGGAAGGCTCTAGCCTCTAGGCTTTAGCCTTTAGGCGCTTGTCAGAAGCTAAAGGCCAAAGGCCAAAGGCCAAAGGCTCTCAGCGTCGGCCTGCGGGCCGTCTGATCATCCCGGATCGGGGAGACGTCACGATCCGCTTGGATGATCGCGACGTTCGGCTCACCAATCTCCACAAGCCTTTCTGGCCGGACCTGGGCATTAACAAGGCCGACCTCATCCAGTACTACGCCGACGTGGCGCCGGTGCTCATCCCGCACATCGCCGATCGGGCGATGGTGATGCGGCGCTATCCCAACGGCGCCTTCGGCGAGTCGTTCTTCATGAAGGAAGCCCCAGCGCCGCGGCCGCCGTGGATCCGAATCTGCCCGATCGGCCACAACGACGAGAAGGTCGTGAACTTTCCCGTCATCGACGACCTGCCGTCGCTGCTGTGGGTCGTCAACCTTGGCTGCATCGATCTCAATCAGTGGTATGCGCGCTGCGAGGACTACGACCGGCCCGACTACCTGCACTTCGATCTCGACCCGAGTCCCGCCGCGACTTTCGGTCAGGTGCTGGAATCGGCGCTCGTCGTCCGCGACGCGCTCGAGACCTTGAAGATGAAGCCGCTCGTCAAGACCAGCGGCTCGCGAGGCTGCCACGTGCACGTCCCGATCGTGCACGGCCCGACGCAAGACGACGTGCTCATGTTCACCAAGGCGCTGGCCCACGAGCTGGCGGCGCGCCATCCCAAGCTGCTCACGGTGGAGTACCGCAAGACGACGCGGCCGAAGAACCGGGTGCTCGTCGACTACCGGCAGAACGCGTGGGGGCAGACGCTGGCGAGCATCTACTCGGTGCGCCCGACTGCCACGGCATCGGTGTCCACGCCGCTCACCTGGGCGGAGGTCGAGAAGGGCGTGGCGATCGAAGACTTCCGCCTCGACAACGTCCGCGCCCGGATCAGAAAAGTGGGCGACCTGTGGAAGCCGCTGCTCGCGGCGCGCGACCGGTTCGACCTCTCGACGTTTTTCGGTTCCGCGACGTGAACGTTTCCGACTTCGACTTCGAGCTGCCCGAGCTGCTCATCGCGCAGGAGGCGGCGGAACGCGGGCGTTCGCGGCTGCTGGTGGTGCCGCGGGCGGGCGGGCGGTTCGAGCACGCGGCGTTCGCCGACCTCGGGCGCTTCCTGCGCGCGGGCGATCTGCTGGTGCTCAACGACACGCGCGTCTTCCCGGCACGACTCCTCGGCCGCCGCGATCCGAGCGGCGGCGAAGTGGAATGTCTGCTCATGGGCCAGCCTCGCGCCGCGGAGGCGGGCGACCCGCCCGAGGCGGAGGAGTGGGACGCCCTCGTCCACCCCGGGCAGAAACTCAAGCCAGGCGCGCGCATGGTGTTCGAGCGCGCGGGCTGTGTGCTGCACGGCGAGATCCTGGCCCGCCGATTTCAGGGACGGCGCACGGTCCGCCTGTGGACGGACGATCCCGCGGGCATCGCCGCCCTCATCGATCGCATCGGCCACGTGCCGCTGCCCCCGTATATCAAGCGCGACGATCGGCCGGGCGACCACGAGCGCTACCAGACCGTGTACGCGGCCGAGCGTGGTTCGATTGCCGCGCCCACCGCGGGCCTGCACTTCACCGACGACCAGCTCGCGGCGCTCGAGGCCGCGGGGGTCGAGCAGGTCCGCGTGACGCTGCACGTCGGCTACGGCACATTCAAACCGGTTCGGGTGGAACGGGTCGAAGAGCACGAGGTCGATCCCGAGCGCTACTCGGCCTCGGAGGCCGCCGCGTCGGCGCTGACACGGGCGCGCCGCGAAGGGCGGCGCATCATCGCGGTCGGCACGACGACCGTGCGGGTGCTGGAGTCGCTCGCCGTGTCGCCCGCAGGCGACGTGCAGGCGGCCTCCGGCGAGACGCGCCTCTTCATCCACCCCGGCCACCAGTTCCGCCTCGTGGATGGCCTGATCACCAACTTCCACCTGCCCCGCTCGTCGCTGTTGATGCTCGTGGCCGCCTTCGCCGGCCGCGAGCGGATCCTCGACGCTTACCGAGAGGCCGTGGCGCAGGCCTATCGGTTTTACAGCTATGGGGATGCGATGCTGGTCATCTGATGCTGGCAGGCTCAGGCCTCAGGGCTCAGGGCATGGACTGCTTGCTGGCGCTCGAGGAGTACGCTTGAAAACAAGCGTACACTCCGAGTGTTCTTCATGAGCATCCAGGCCTTGAGCCCTAAGCCCTGAGCCCTGACCCTGAGCCTCCCATGCCATTCCCCTACGACGAGTTCGATCTCTCCGGTGTCCGTACGTATCCGCTCGCCAGCCGCTCGAGCAAGGCGCGCGCGGAGGACTTCGGCCGGCCGTTCGCGGCGGGGGGCACCTTCGCGGCGTGGTTCGCCGCGCTCCCGGCGATGCTCGGCGCACACGACTTGAAGCGGGCCGCCGCGGCGATTACCGGCGCCCGGCGGGGCGGGCGCGGCGTGGTGTGGGGGATTGGCGCGCACGTGATCAAGACCGGCGTATCGCCGATCCTCATCGATCTGATGGAGCGCGGCTACGTGTCGGCGCTGGCGATGAACGGCGCCGGCATCATCCACGACTTCGAGATTGCGCTCTCGGGTGCGACATCGGAGGATGTGGACGAGGCGCTCGGTCCGGGCCGGTTCGGCATGGCCACCGAGACGGCGCAGCTGAACGACATCATCCGCGGCGGGGCCGAGGCGGGGCAGGGCATCGGGCAGGCGGTGGGCGCATATCTCGCCCGGCTCGATCCGCCTCATGCGCGTCAGAGCCTGGCCGCAACCACGCACCGTCTCGGAATTCCCCTCACCGTGCACGTCGCGCTCGGCACCGACATCATTCACATGCATCCTGCCGCGTCGGGGGCCGCGATTGGCGAGGCCAGCCTGCGCGACTTCCGCTACTTCACGTCGTGCGTGTCGCGTCTGGGCGGCGGTGTCTATCTCAATTGCGGCTCCGCCGTCGTCCTGCCGGAGGTGTTCCTGAAAGCGGTGGCACTCTCCCGCAACCAGGGCGCCGACCTGACCGGGCTGACCACCGTCAACATCGACTTCATCCGGCAATACCGGCCGCAGACCAACGTGGTCACCCGCCCCGTCGCCGGGAGCGGCACGGGGATTTCGCTGGTGGGACACCACGAGATCCTGATTCCGCTTCTGGCCGCGGCTGTCGTCGAGTCCGCTCAGGACGCGGATCAGGCAGGTAGGCAGGTAGGCAGGTAGGCTGGGCAGGTGGGGTTTGCGGGGCGTTCGCGGCCGAGCAGCGAGCTCTTGCCTGCCTACCAGCCCACCTGCTTACCTGCCCAAGTGCACTACAATCAATGGTTCGTGCCGGAGTAGCTCAGCCGGTTAGAGCACGCGTCTCATAAGCGCGGGGTCGGCGGTTCGAGTCCGCCCTCCGGCACCAACCTTCGCCCACCGGAGCTTGCGGGAAGTACGAGCAGCGAACGGAGGTGGGCTTCGGTTGGCCAGCCACGTGGTAGGCCAGCCATCCTCCTTTGGCCAGTGTTCGGCCGGCAAGCGTGCTTGCCTGAGCCTCGAGCCCTGAGCCCTGAGCCTCTGTGAACGCCCTTCTTCAACAGATCCGCCGCACGATTCAGCGTCATGGGCTGTGTCCGCCGGGGTCCCCCGTGCTCGTCGGCGTGTCGGGCGGCTCCGATTCGATCGCGCTGACGCGCGCGCTCCTGGACCTGGCCCACTCCGGCGATTTCAAGGTCGTTGGGCTCGCGCATTTCAACCACCGCCTCCGGCCGAGCGCCGCGCGCGACGAGCGGTTCTGCCGCGACGTTGCGGTGCGGCTGGGCGTCGCGATTGTGGTCGAGGAGGCCGACGTGGCCGCCCACGCCGCATCGGAAGGCCTGTCGATTGAGAACGCGGCGCGTCGCCTGCGCTATGCCTTTCTCGACCGCACGGCGGTTGCGCTTGGAGCTACCCGCGTCGCCGTTGGCCACACGATGGACGATCAGGCCGAGACGGTGCTCCTGAAGCTGATGCGCGGTGCCGGCCCCGCGGGCCTTGGCGGCGTCTATCCTCGCAAGGGCAAAGTGATCAGGCCCTTGCTCGGGGTCTCGCGCGAGGAGCTGCGGGCGTGGCTCACTTCGCTCGGCCAGCCGTGGGTCGAGGACGAAAGCAACGCGGACTTGACGAATCCGCGCAACCGGCTCCGGCATCGCGTGCTGCCGGAGCTCGACGCGGCCTACGGCGGCGCCACCCGCCCGTCGATTGCGCGAGCGGCCGAGCTGGCCCGCGAGGACGGCCAGTGGCTCGACGAGCAGGCCGCCATCCGCTTCCAGTTGGTTGCCAGAAGTCGTCAGGATTGCCTGGAACTGGACGCGGCGGCCCTGCTGGCAGAGCCACCGCCGCTCCTGCGCCGGGTGCTCCTGCAGGCCATGCGCACCCGCAGCGGCGACAAGGAAGTCGGGCAGGAGCACGTGGAATCGGCACTGACCGTGCTCTGGGGCTATGCCCGAGCTGCCGACGTGCCGGGCAGCCGGTGGGAACTTCGGGGACGGAACCTAGTCTTATTGGATCAGGGGCCCGTGGTCAGGTGATACTCTTTATGCAAGGCTCACACACAGTATCAGGGAGAGCCAGGGGCTTTTGGGAGGTATCAGGGTGAACTCGACAATCAGGAGCGCGGTGTTCTGGATGGTCCTCATCGTGGTGGGGCTCCTCGTCTGGAACTTTTCCACCAAGTACCAGGCCGCCGCCAAGTCCCTGAGCTTCAGCGAGTTCATGGCCTCGGTCGACGCCGGTCAGGTCGAGCGCGTCACGATCACCGGCAACGACATCACGGGCGTCAACAAGGCGAACGAGAGCTTCCGCACGTATGCGCCGCCTCAGTACGAAGGATTGGCGAACAAGCTCATCGAGCGCAACGTGGTGGTCACCGCCCGCCAGCCTACGGACAGTCCCTGGGCCGCGCTCCTCTACACCTGGGCGCCCATCCTGCTCATGATCGGATTCTGGCTGTTCTTCATGCGCCAGATGCAGAGCGGCGGCAACAAGGCGCTGTCGTTCGGCAAGAGCAAGGCGAAGCTGTCGTCGAGCGCTCAGAAGAAGGTGACGTTCAAGGACGTCGCCGGCGTGGACGAGGCGAAGGACGAGCTGCAGGAGATCATCGACTTCCTGCGAGAGCCGCAGAAGTTCCAGAAGCTCGGAGGCCGCATCCCGAAGGGCGTGCTGCTGATGGGTCCCCCGGGAACCGGCAAGACGCTGCTCGCCCGCGCGGTCGCCGGTGAGGCCAACGTCCCGTTCTTCTCGATCAGCGGTTCCGATTTCGTCGAGATGTTCGTCGGCGTCGGCGCCTCGCGCGTCCGCGATCTGTTCGAGCAGGGCAAGAAGAACGCGCCGTGCATCGTCTTCATCGACGAGATCGACGCCGTCGGCCGGCACCGGGGTGCGGGCCTTGGCGGCGGCCACGACGAGCGCGAGCAGACCCTCAACCAGTTGCTGGTCGAGATGGACGGCTTCGAGTCCAACGAGGGCGTGATCCTCGTGGCGGCCACCAACCGCCCCGACGTGCTCGACCCGGCGCTGCTGCGCCCGGGCCGGTTCGACCGCCGCATCGTGGTCAACCGTCCGGACGTGAAGGGGCGCGAGGGCATCCTGTCGGTGCACACCAAGAAGATCCCGATGGCCGACGACGTCGACGTGGCGGTGCTCGCCCGCGGCACGTCCGGCTTCTCGGGCGCGGATCTCGCCAACCTGGTGAACGAGGCGGCGCTCAACGCCGCGCGCTACAACCAGAAGGTCGTGCGCATGCACGACTTCGAGTACGCCAAGGACAAAGTGCTCATGGGCGCCGAGCGGCGGTCCATGATCATCAGCGAGGAAGAGAAAAAGGTCACGGCGATTCACGAGGCCGGGCACGCCCTGCTCACCGTGAAGCTGCCGCACGCCGACCCGATCCACAAGGTGACGATCATCCCGCGCGGGATGGCCCTCGGCCTGACGCAGCAGTTGCCGATGGACGAGAAGCACAACTATGCGCGCGAGTACCTCGAGGATCAGATCGCAATCCTGCTCGGCGGCCGCATTGCCGAGGAGATCACCAACGGCAGCATGACGACCGGGGCGGGTAACGACCTCGAGCGCGCGACGGACCTCGCCCGCCGGATGGTGTGCGAGTGGGGCATGAGCACCGCGATGGGGCCGCTCACGTTCGGCAAGAAGGAAGAGCAGATCTTCCTGGGCCGCGAGATCTCCCAGCACCAGGACTACAGCGAGGATACGGCGCTCCGCATCGACCAGGAAGTGAAGCGCTTCATCACCGACAACTACAACCGGGCGCTGGCCATCCTCACCGAGAACAAGGCGCCGCTCATGGCGATGGCCGACGCGCTGCTGCAGCGCGAGACGCTCGACGCCGAGCAGGTTATCCGCCTGGCTGCCGGGCTGCCGCTCGACGAACCGTCGCCGATCACGCCGCCCGGCGGACACGAGGCGACGCCGCCGCGCGAGTCGGGCTGGAAGGCGCCGCTGGTGCCGACGCTGCCGCCGCGGCCCGTCACGCAGGAATAGGAATCGCGCGTCCCGATCCACAATCGAGCCCGCGGCGCTGCACGGCGCCGCGGGCTTTTTCATGATTGACGTGGGGGGCCGGCTTTAGCCGCCCTGGGCCGCCTGAGGCGGCCCCTACGACTGCTATGTCCCGACCGCGCTTCACCCTTCGGCTCCCGGGCGGAGCGTCCTGGACGCTCGGTGAGCGCACGCTCGTGATGGGCATCGTCAACGTTACGCCCGACTCGTTCTCCGACGGCGGCGCGCACCTCGACGTGAAGGCGGCGGTGGCCGCGGCGCTCCGCATGGTCGACGAAGGCGCCGACATTCTCGACATCGGCGGCGAGTCGACGCGGCCGGGCGCGCTGCCCGTGGCCGAGGGTGAAGAGCGGCGCCGGGTCGTGCCCGTGATCGAGGCGCTGGCCGGCCAGGTGCCGGTACCGATCTCGATCGACACCTACAAGGCCGGGGTGGCCGACGCCGCGCTCGCGGCCGGAGCCTCGATCGTCAACGACATCAGCGGGCTGCGCTACGAGCCGGATCTCGCCGGCGTGGCGGCGCGGCGCGGCGCGCCGATCGTCCTGATGCACACGCGCGGGCGCTCGCGCGACATGTACGAACAGGCGAGCTATCACGACGTCGTCGCCGAGGTGCTCGACGAACTGCGTGAGAGCCTCGCCTTTGCCGCCGGCGCCGGCGTGCCGCGCGATCAGACGCTGGTGGACCCCGGCATCGGCTTCGCCAAGGACGGCAGCCACAGCTTCGAGGTGCTCGGCCGGCTGGCGGAATTCGGCGATCTCGGCCGGCCGATCGTGGTCGGCTCGTCGCGCAAGTCGTTCCTCAATCGTCCGATCAAGCAGGCGGGTCGCACCGCCGACGGCGAGTGGCCGACGGCGGCGTCGGTGGCGGCCGCGGCGCTTGCCGGCATGCACGTGGTCCGCGTGCACGCGGTGCGCGAGATGGCCCAGGTGGTCCGCGTCGCCGACGAAATTCGGAAGTATCATCGCGAACGGTGATGGACTGGCTGTCACAGGTGCTGCGGCGCCCGCCCCTCGAGTGGGTGGATCTGCTGGACATCGCCATCGTCGCCGTGCTCGTTTATGAGCTGCTGGTGCTCATCCAGGGCACGCGCGCGATGCAGATCGCGCTGAGCGGCGGCTTCCTCATCGGCTTCTACTTCCTGTCGGAATGGCTCGGGCTCGAGACGGTCAACTGGCTCATTCGCAACCTGGCCGTGTACGGCGTCTTCGCGCTGATTGTGCTGCTGCAGACCGACATCCGCCGCGCCCTCGCGCATTTCGGCCGCGCGCCGTTCTTCCGCTACCTCGATCGCTCGGCCAACGTCGACGAGGCGGTGGAGGAACTGGTGATCTCGGTGTCGAACCTCTCCGCCCGCAAGATCGGTGCGCTCCTGGTGCTCGAGCGTCGCATCGGTCTCCGCAACTACATCGAAGGCGGCATCCCGCTCGACGCCGCGATCTCCTACGACCTGCTCGCCAGCATCTTCCAGGTGGCCTCGCCGCTGCACGACGGCGCGGTGATCATCCAGGGCGACCGCATCGCCGCCGCGGCGTGTTTCCTGCCGCTGTCGGTCAACCCGAAGGTGTCGCGTGAGCTCGGCACGCGCCATCGGGCCGCGATCGGGCTCACCGAGGAGAACGACGCGGCAGTGATCGTCGTGTCGGAGGAGTCGGGCGTCGTCTCGCTGGCGCTCGAAGGGGCGCTCGAGCGCGGCCTGACTCCCGACGTGTTGCGCCTCAAGCTGCGCGCGTTGCTCGGACTGCGGCGGCGCGAGCGCCCGCGGCCGACGGCGATGGGGACGGTGGCCTGATGGCGTTCCATCCGTTCCGGCGCCTCGGCCTGAAGGTGGTCTCGGTCGTGCTCGCGGTTCTGATCTGGCTGATCGTCTCGGGCGAGCAGATCGTCGAGCGCGCCTTCCGCATTCCGCTGGAGTTCACCAACCTGCCGGCGGCGCTCGAGCTGGCCGGCAACGCGCCCAACGTCGTGGACGTGCGCGTGCGGGGGTCGTCCGGCGCCCTCAGCCGCCTTGCCGCGGGCGAGCTCGTCGCGGTGCTGGACCTCAGGCAGGCGCGCTCCGGTCAGCGCCTCTTTCACATGACCGGCACCGACGTGCGGGCGCCGTTCGGGATCGAGGTCGTCCAGGTGACGCCGTCGAGCCTCGCGATCACGTTCGAGACCTCGGCCACCAAGGCGGTCTCCATCTCACCGATCCTCGAGGGGCAGCCCGCCGACGGCTTCGAAGTCCGCCGCATCACCGCCGATCCGGCGGTGGTCATCGTCGCCGGACCGGCGACCGCGGTGCGTGAGACCGATGAGGCGATTACCGAGCCGGTGTCGGTGGCCAACGCGTCCGACACCGTCACCGAGATCGTGAACGTGGGCGTGGCGGACCCCGCAGTGCGCCTGCGATCGGCGCAGAGCGTGCGCGTTACGGTGCAGATCGCGCCCCAGGGCGCGCGTTGACCCCCTCTCGTTGAAAGGATTCATGGCCCGACTGTTTGGAACCGATGGTGTGCGCGGCAAGGCCGGTACGTTTCCGCTCGACCCGCCCACCGTACGCCGGCTGGGCGCGGCGCTGGTGCGGGTGATGCGCCACGACGGTGGCGGAGCCACGGGTCCGCTGCGCTTTCTGTCCGGCCGCGACACGCGCGAGTCGGGTACGTGGATCGAACAGGCGCTCGCAGCGGGCATGGCCGGCGAGGGCGGGTCTCTCGTGAGCGCGGGCGTCATCCCCACGCCGGCCATCGCCTACCTCACGCCGCGCGAGGGCTTCACGGCCGGCGTCGTTATCTCGGCGTCGCACAACCCGTTCGAGGACAACGGCATCAAGGTGTTCTCGGGCGCCGGCGAGAAGTTCACCGAGGCGCTGGAGCGGCAGGTCGAGGCGGTGATGGCCGACTCGTCGTGGACGGCCCCGCAGGCGCCCGCCGAGGTGCCCGCGGTGGACTACTGCGAGGAGTACGAGCGCCACCTCGGCCAGATTCTGCCGGAGCGGCTGCGCCGGCGCGGGATGCGAATCGCGGTGGACTGCGCCAACGGCGCGACCACGACGGTGGCGCCGCAGATCTTCGAGCACCTCGGATTCGACGCGACTTTCCTCGGCGTCGAGCCCGACGGACGCAACATCAATCTCGAGTGCGGCTCGACGCATCCGCAGGGCCTCGCCGAGGTGGTGGTCGGCGGCGGCTTCGAGATGGGCATCGCGTTCGACGGCGACGGCGATCGCGCCATCTTCGTCGACGCGTCGGGCGCAATCGTGGACGGCGACGCGGTGATGCTGATGTGCGCCAAGGGCCTCAAGGCCGAGGGCCGTCTGAAGGGCGACGCGGTCGTCGCCACGGTGATGAGCAACATCGGGCTCGAGATCGCGTTGCGCGCCGCCGGGATCGCCATCGTCCGCTGTCCGGTCGGCGACAAGCACGTCATGGAGGAGATGCTCAAACGCGGCCTCTCACTCGGCGGCGAGCAGTCGGGCCACGTCATCTTCGCGGACTACCTGTTCACCGGCGACGGCCTCGCCACCGCGTTGAGCGTGCTGCGCGTGATGGCCGCGTCCGGCCGCGCGCTGGCGAACCTCGCATCGGAGATGACCGCGTATCCGCAGGTGCTGATGAACCTGCGGGTGAAGGAGAAGGTGGACCTGAGCAGCGTACCGGCGGTGGCCGCGGTGCTCCAGTCGGTGGAATCGCGGCTCGAAGGCAGCGGCCGCCTGCTCGTGCGCTACTCCGGAACCGAACCGCTGCTGCGCGTGATGCTCGAAGGCCAGGATCAGGCCGAGATCCGCCGCTGGGGCCAGGAGATCCTCGACGCGGTCAAGCGCCATGTCGGAGCAGCTTGACCGCGTCGAGGCCTCACGGCTCAAGGCGTAGGGCGTAAGGCTCAGGGCTCAGGGCTCAAGGCGCGGAATGCTTGCTGACGCTGAAAGAGTACGCTTGTCACAAGCGTACAATTCGGGGTTCTTCGCACGCAGTCCAGGCCATAAGCCATATTAAGCCATAAGCCCTGAGCCATGAGCCCTCCCAGTCTCTCCGTCAACGTCAACAAGGTCGCGACCGTCCGCAACTCGCGCGGCGGCAGCGTGCCCTCGGTGCTGCAGGCGGTCGACGTGTGCGTGAACGCGGGCGCACCCGGCATCACGGTCCATCCCCGGGCCGACGAGCGCCACATCCGTGCCGACGACGTGCGCGAGATCGCGGCGCATCTCGCCTCGCGTCGCGACCGCGTGGAGTTCAACATCGAAGGGGACCCGCGGCCGGACTTCCTGGCGCTCGTCCTCGAGGCACGGCCGCACCAATGCACGCTGGTACCGGTGCAGGAAGGCGAGATCACGAGCCAGGCCGGCTGGTCCGCCGACGCGCGTTCGGAGGCCCTGCGGTCGGCGATTGCAGGCCTGAAGGCGGCGGGCATCCGCGTGAGCCTGTTCGTCGACGCCGACCCGGACCCGATCCGCTGGGCAGCCGGCAACGGCGCCGATCGCGTGGAGTTGTACACGGAGCCGTTCGCCCGCGCCCACGAGCAGGGCGACCTCGCCGCCCAGGCCGCGTTCCACCGCTTCACGCAGGCCGCGGAGCTGGCCGCGTCGCTCGGCATCGGCGTCAACGCCGGGCACGATCTCGACCTCGAAAACCTCCGCCTCTTCCGCCAGTTGCCGCACCTGGCCGAGGTGTCGATCGGGCACGCCCTCATCAGCCACGCCCTCTTTGTTGGCCTTGATAGGGCCGTGCGGGATTACCTCACGGCCTTGGGCGGCCCTCCGGGCAGGTAGGGCAAGGTAGGGCGGGTAAGGCGGGTAGGGGATTAAGATCACCTCTTGGACCTCGCATGAAACTCGATTCGGTCGTCTACACCGTGGCCGGGATGGCCTTTGGCGTGATTCTGGGCTGGGTGATCGGCGCGCAGCAGCTCGGCCGGGCGGGCGCGGCGCCCGCGGCCCAGCCGCCGGTTGCGCAAAGCGCGCCGGCGACGGGCGGCGGCAATCCTGCCGGCGGTCGCGCGGCGCCAGTGCTCGATCAGGCCCGCGTGGATCAGCTCAACGCCACGATCCAGGGCAATCCGAAGGACGTGTCTGCGGTCGTACAGCTCGCCAACGTCTACTTCGATGCCGAGCGCTGGCCCGACGCGATCTCCTGGTACGAGCGCGCCCTTACGCTCGATCCGAAGGATGTAGATGTCAGCACCGATCTCGGCGTCAGCTACTACTACACCAACCGCACCGAAGAGGCGCTGAAGCGGTTCGAGGCGTCGCTCAGGATCGATCCGAAGCATACCAAGACCCTGCTCAACAAGGGCATCGTGCTCGCCTTCGGCAAGGAAGATCTGAAGGGCGCGGCCGTCGAGTGGCAGAAGGTGGTGGAGCTCGCGCCCGGCTCACCCGAGGGCGAGGCGGCCCGGCGGGCGCTCGAAGGCGTGGCCGCGGCGCACGCCAACCAGGCCACACCGAGCCAGCAGTGACACGCGTACTTCTCATCCTCGTCCTGGTGTCGGTGCTGGCGTGGGCCTTCTGGCGCTTCGTCGACGGCCTCATCGAGGCGTTCGGCGGGACCTCGCGCCAGCGCAAGAAGCGCGCGTCGCCGATGAAGCTCGCCCGCGACCCGGTGTGCGGGACCTGGGTGCCGCCGGCCGAGTCGCTGGCGTTGCGCACCGGCGAGGAGACGCACTACTTCTGCTCGGTCGAGTGCCGCGAGTCCTTCCGGAAGAGCGCATGAGCTCTCGTCTCGAGGAACAGCTCCGGGCCGACATCGTCGAAGTCGGCCGCCGCATGGATGCCCGCGGCTACGTCGCCTCGAACGACGGCAACATCAGCACCCGGATCGACAAGAGCCGGCTGCTCACGACGCCGAAGAGCGTGCCCAAGGGCTACATGACGCCGGACATGATGGTGATCGTGGACTACGAGGGGAAGAAGCTCGCCGGCGATCGCGACGCCAGCTCCGAGCTGCCGATGCACCTCGAGATCTACCGCAACCGGCCCGACGTGAACGCCGTCGTGCACGCCCACCCGCCCACCGCGACCGGGTTTGCCACTGCCGGGGTTCCGCTCACGCGCGCGGTGCTGGCCGAGGTCGTCACCACGCTCGGCAGCATTCCCATTGCCGAGTATGGAACGCCGTCCACGGCGGAACTGCCGGCGGCGGTGCGGAAGTACATCAAGGCGCACGACGGGATGCTGCTCGCCAATCACGGGGCCGTCACCTGCGGCACGGACGTGATGTCGGCGTACTACAAGATGGAGACGATCGAGCACTTCGCGAAGATCAGCCTCGTGGCGCGCCTGCTCGGCGGCGAGAACCTGATTTCGCGCGAGGAGGTCGAACGGCTGCAGGGGCTGCGCGGGATGTACGGCATTGCCGCGCCGGCGCCGCTTTGCGCCGACCCCTCGGAGCTGGCCAGCGGCATCGACGCCCTCTGCCAGGTGCTCGAAGCGCCCGAATCGGCCACCGAACGCCTCGTGCCGACGGTGAATACCGTGGCGCGTACCGACGTCGACGCCGCGCTCCGTACCGCAAGCAGGGACGGGGAAATTCGGCTAACATACGCCGAGTTGACGGCGCTGATTGCCGACGCCGTGAAGAATCTTCGCGACTAAGGACCGCTGGCGTGCTCTGGATAAGACGCCGCGCGGGTCCCGATAGAGGCACACGATGGGTGAGGCGCTCGGAATGGTCGAGACCAAGGGTCTGGTTGCCATGATTGAGGCGGCCGACGCGATGGTCAAGGCCGCCAAGGTGACGCTGGTCGGCTGGGAGAAGATCGGCGCGGGTTACGTGACCGCCATCGTGCGCGGCGACGTGGCGGCCGTGAAGGCCGCCACCGATGCCGGCGCCGCCGCCGCGCGCCGCGTGGGCGAGCTCGTCGCGGTGCATGTCATCCCCCGGCCGCATTCCAACCTCGAGGACGCGCTGCCGATCGGCAAGTCCGGAGCCGGCTCGAAGGCATAAGGCGGGTCTGGTCCAGCATGATCCTCGCCCGCGTTGTCGGCACCGTCGTCGCCACGCGCAAGGATCCGCGGCTCGTCAGCAACAAGCTGCTCGTCGCCCGTCCCATGGATCCGCACGGCAAGGCCGAGGGCAACTATCTGGTCGCGGTCGATACCGTGGATGCCGGCGTGGGTGAAACCGTGCTGATCGTGAGCGGCAGTTCCGCCCGGATGGCCGCCGGCATGAAGGACTGCCCGGTGGACGCGGCGATCGTCGGCATCGTCGACCACGTCGAAGTCGCCGCCGGAGACTAAGCGGGCCGCCTGAAGGCGGCCCCTACTACTGTGCAGCTCGCAAAGGTCATCGGCAACGTCGTGGTCACCCGGAAAGACGAGAACCTCACCGGCGTGACGCTGCTCGTGCTCCAGCCCATCGCGGCCGACGGCAGCAACATCGGCCGTACGCTCGTGGCTGTGGACTCGGTGGGCGCCGGCGTCGGGGAGACCGTGTTCTTCGTTCGTGGCAAGGAAGCCAGCTTCCCCTTTCATCCGACCGAGGTTCCCGCCGACGCCGGTGTCGTGGGCATCGTCGATTGCTGGCACGTCGACGCCCGCCCGGAGCGCGGGCCAGCAGACGCTGCCTCAGCGAGGCGGAGCCTTCAGGCAAGTCGGCCAGTGGCGGAGCCTCGCTGACGCCATGCAGCTCGCGCGGGTCATCGGCACCGTCGTCGCCACTCAGAAGCACCCGAAGTTCGAGGGGGCGAAGCTGCTGCTCGTGCAGCCGACCACGGTGGACGATCAGCCGCGCGGCGTGCCGCTGCTGGCGGTGGACTCGGTGGGCGCGGGCGTCAGCGAACGCGTGTTGATCGTGATCGAAGGGCGCGCCGCCGGCGAGGCGCTCGGGCGCAAGGGCGCGCCGGTGGACGCGGCGATCATCGGCATCGTCGATGCCGTGGACGTAGCGGAATGACGGATCAGGAGCTGCGAGCGCTCGTCCGCGACGCGATCGCGAAGAGCGGCATCGGCCCGGTGGGCGGTTCGGGTGCGGCGGCTCCTGGCGGGGCTCAGGCCCCGCCCTACACGGTGACCGGCCACAGCAGCCACGCGCTGTTCATGCTGCCGCCCGCCGATCCCGAGGGCCGCTGCGTGATCGAGCCCGGCGTGCAGTGCAATCATTGCGGTTACTGCAAGTCGTACGGCCACTAACGTACCGCACGACCTGGCCGTCGAGCCCGAGCCCGCGCCGGAGGCGCCAGCAGACACCGTGCCCAGACCTACCGTGCTCGTCACCAAGCGGCTGCCGTCGGCGGCTCTGGCCCGCCTCGACGAGGCGTGCGAGGTCGATCTCAACGACCGCGACACGTTTCTGACGCACGACGAGCTCGTGGCCCGCGTGCGCGGCAAGCAGGGCCTGATCGCGCTCCTGCCCGACACGGTCGATCGCGCCGTGCTCGAGGCGGGACTCCCGGACCTGAAGGTGGTGTCGGCGGTCGCGGTCGGCATCAACAACATCGACGTGAAGACGGCGGGAGAACTGGGCGTCGTGGTCACCAATACGCCGGACGTACTCACCGAGTCCACCGCCGATCTCACCTGGGCGCTGATCCTCGGCATCATGCGGCGCGTGACCGAGGGCGACCGCCTGGTGCGGCGCGGCGGCTGGAAGGCGTGGGCGTTCGACTTCATGCT